>OLNY01000733.1_pt1 | contig 28659 bp, 35 predicted proteins | sample 1671981 | NCBI WGS metagenome assembly OLNY01 (sample SAMEA3136632, study PRJEB25190) | human gut metagenome | biome: human gut; feature: human-associated habitat; material: faeces | place: Austria | collected 2013
GCTCGTCAACCTGATCGCCGCGCCGGAAGGCGTTGCGCGCGTGCAGGCGGATCATCCGGACGTGGATATCTACGTGGCGGGCATGGACGAGAAGCTCAACGACCACGGCTATATCATTCCGGGTCTGGGCGACGCGGGTGACCGCCTCTTCGGCACCAAATAAAGCAGAAAGTACGCTGGAAACGGCGTACTTTTCTTTTGTTTGTTGCGGCACGCAGCACTTTATGATATAATGAACCCCATCAAATGAGTTTAGGGGATAGCTGCCATGAAAGACCATGTTGCCGTGCTGGTGCCATGCTACAACGAAAGCAAAACCATTGAAAAGGTCGTGCGGGATTTCGAGCGCGTTTTGCCGGAAGCAACCGTCTACGTTTACGATAACAATTCCAGCGACGGCACGGGGGAGATTGCTGCCCGCGCCGGCGCCGTCGTTCGCAGGGAGCGGATGCAAGGCAAGGGAAGCGTCATTCGCCGGATGTTCCGGGAGATCGACGCGGATTGCTACCTGATGGTGGACGGCGACGACACCTATCCGGCAGAAGACGCGCCCGCGATGGTATCTGCCGTGCTTGACGAGCAGGCGGATATGGTGGTCGGCGACCGACTGTCCAGCACCTATTTCACCGAAAACAAGCGGCCGTTTCACAATCTGGGCAACGGCCTTGTCCGCGCGAGCATTAACCATCTGTTCGGCAGCGACATCAAGGATATTATGACGGGCTACCGCGCGTTCAGCTATGCGTTCGTCAAAACCTATCCGGTATTATCCAAAGGGTTTGAAATCGAGACCGACATGACCATTCACGCCATCAACCGGCGGATGCAGGTCAGCAATATCGTGGTTTCCTATCGAGACAGGCCGGACGGAAGCGAATCCAAGCTCAACACGTATCAGGACGGCGCAAGGGTGCTGCTGACCATCGCCCGGCTGTACAAAAACTACAAGCCGTTTGCATTTTTCGGTCTGCTGGCGCTGATTCTGGCGGCGATTTCGGCGCTGCCGATGGGCGGCGCGCTGGCCGAGAGCGACGGCCCCACGGCGGCCCTGCTGCGACAGGAGGACCTCGACCACGCGCTGGAGGGCTTCGACCCGCTGCCGGAGGAAGAGACCGACTCGGACAAATGGCAGGAGAAGCTGACCCGCACCCAGAAGGGCGCGCTGGCCTGCACCATCCAGAACGCATGGGTCATCCTCGAACACGACCCGGCGCTGAAAGGCCGCATCTGGAGCGACACCTTCTCGGAGCGGCTGCGCTGCAAGGGGCCATTCCCGTGGAGCGATAACCCGCAGGAGCGGGACTGGCGCGACGAGGACGACGCGGGCGTGCGGTGGTACCTCGAGACCGTCTACCACTTCAGCGGGGTCAACAAGGCCGCCGACGCGGTGGCCCTGACCGGCGACAAGCACCGGAAAGACCCGGTGCGGGAGTACCTGAGTGGCCTTGTGTGGGACGGCGTGCCCCGGCTGGACGCACTGTTCATCGACTACTTAGGCGCGGATGACAGCAGCTACACCAGAGCGGTGACGCGGAAGATGTTCGTTGCTGCGGTGGCGCGGTGTTTCCGCCCGGGCTGCAAGTTCGACCAGATCTGCATCCTCAGCGGCAGGCAAGGCATCGGCAAAAGCCTGCTGCTTTCCCGGATGGGCCGGGAGTGGTTCAACGACAGCATCACGAGCTTCGACGGCAAAGAGGCTCGCGAGAACCTGCGCGGCGTCTGGATCGTCGAGCTGGGCGAAATGACGGCTTTCAGCAGGAGCGAATCCGAGGCAGCCAAGCAGTTCCTGAGCCAGACAGAGGACCGCTACCGGGCCGCTTATGGCCGGAGAACGGTGCAGTACCCCCGCCGATGCGTGTTCTTCGGCACTTCCAACAGCGCGGATTTCCTCCGCGATACGACCGGCAACCGCCGATTCTGGCCCGTAGATTGCAGCTTTGAACGCCGCACGAAGGTCGTACACGACGATTTGACCCCTGCAGAGGTGGACCAGATCTGGGCCGAGGCCGTGGCAAAGTTCAACGCGGGCGAAGAGCTGATTCTCCGGGATGACCTGCAAAAGGCCGCCCTGGAAGAGCAGCAGGCCCACACCGAGCGCGACCCGTGGGAGGGCGCGATCGCCGATTTCCTGGACAAACCGGTGCCGCTGGACTGGGCAAAACGCAGCATCGACGAGCGCATCTGCTGGTGGGAGAACGGCCCGTCCGAGGGCATCCAGACCACCCAGCGGGCCAGCGTCTGTGTCAATGAAGTCTGGCGCGAGTGCCTCGACAGCACCGGCAAAGCCCCCGACCGGCAGCAGTCCAAACGCATCTCTGCGGTGCTGAATGGCCTGTCCGGATGGCAGGCGATCAAATATCCCCTGCGCTGCGGGCCCTACGGAATGCAGCGTTTGTGGCGCAGAAATGGGGAGTAATTACCACCCCAAAAAACGACTACAAACCACTGCCGAAACCGCCGGAGTGACTACAAACGGAAGGTCGGCTACAAAGACTACAAAATTTCGGGCACTTTTGAAAGCAACTGAAGAAAACAAGGCCGAAAAATGGCCTTTGACTACAACGACTACAAAGCGACTACAAAGGATTTCGGAGTTTGTAGTCAAAGAAAATCCAGTGTTCAAGCGGGTTTTTGGGTTTTGACTACAATGACTACAATCTTTTTCCTTGGAAGAAGTGAAAGAGAAGAAAATAAGGCGCGTGCCCGTATACGCGTGAGTCTTGATTTCTTCGCGTGAGGAATTATAGGAAATTTTGTAGTTTTTGTAGTCATTGTAGTCAACCCGCAAAACGGAAGGAGAAACTACAAATGCTGACAAACTCCACAAACAAGCCCCTGGAAAAGAACATCGAGAACATCCTGCGCAAAGCCGTGGAGGACGAGGGCGGGGTGTGCCTGAAATGGACCTGCCCCGGACACAGGGGTGTGCCTGACCGGATGATCCTCTTCCCCGGCGGCATTATCGCCTTTGTGGAACTCAAGCGACCCGGGGCAAAGGTCAAGGCGGGAGGATTGCAGGAGTGGTGGCGGCAGCGGCTGGTGGAGCTCGGTTTTCCCTGCTACGAGATCAGCCGCAAATATCAGGCCGTGGCTCTGGCCAAGCGGCTGAGCATGGGGAGTCAGATGCGGCAATTGAGCGCAGAGGATGCTATACAGTCTCAGCCCGATGCGTCCGTCGCCTGGGCTGACGACGAGGACTGGCCCTACGAAATCGATGACTGACACACTGCCCTAAAAGAAACGGAGGTCAAAGCAATGCAGCAGTTTCACCCGCACCCATATCAGCAGGCGGGCATCGAAGCGATTCTCGAGAAGTCCGGCGTGGCGCTCTGGATGGAGATGGGTCTGGGCAAGACGGTGGTCACCCTGACCGCCATCGATCAGCTGATCTACGACCGACTGGAGATCAGCCGGGTGCTGATCGTAGCCCCAAAGAAGGTCGCAGAAGCGACGTGGCAAGACGAAGCGAAGAAGTGGGAGCATCTGCAGCAGCTGCGCATTTCCACCGTGCTGGGCACAGAGAAGCAGCGCAAGGCAGCTCTGGAAGCCCCGGCGGATATTTACATCATCAACCGCGAGAACGTCCCCTGGCTGGTACACACGCTGGGCCGGAGCTGGAATTTTGACATGGTGGTTTTAGACGAAGCGTCCAGCTTCAAGAACCACGCAGCCCAGCGGTTCAAAGCCCTGAAAGCCGTGCGGCCCCGAGTGCACAAAGTGGTGGAGCTGACCGGCACGCCGAGGCCCAACAGCCTGCTGGACCTCTGGGCCCAGATCTACCTGCTGGATCAGGGCGAGCGGCTGGGCCGGTACATCACCCACTACCGCAAGGACTACTTCTGGCCCACCGAGTACAGCTACGAGCCAAAGGACGGTGCCGCCGAAGCGGTGGAGGGCCGCATCAAGGACATCGTCCTGAGCTTCAAAGCCGCCGACCACCTGACCCTGCCGGAGAAGATCATCGACGACATCCCGGTGGTGCTGGACAAGCCTGCCAAGGCGGCCTACAAGAAGCTGGAAAAGAACTACCTGCTGGATGTGGACGGCGAGACCATCACCGCCCAGCAGGCGGCAGCCCTGACCGGCAAGCTCCTGCAGCTGTGCAATGGCAGCATCTACGACGAGAGCGGCACGGTGCACCAGATCCACCGGTGCAAGCTGGATGCCTTCGACGAACTCATCGACGCACTGGACGGCCAGAAAGCCCTCGTGTTTTACGGTTTCCGCTTCGACGAGGAGCAGCTCACCGAAACACTGAAAACGCGCCACAGGGGCCTCAGATTCGCCGTGCTGCGCTCCGGGCAGGATGCCGCAGACTGGAACGCAGGAAAACTGGACGTTCTGCTGGCCCAGCCTGCCAGCTGCGCATATGGGCTGAATTTGCAGCAGGGCGGGCACCACCTGATCTGGTACAGCCTGCCGTGGAGCCTGGAACTGTACGCGCAGGGCGAAGCCCGGCTGTACCGGCAGGGCCAGCAAAGCAGCGTCATCGTCCACCGGCTGATCGTCAAGGGCGGGGCCGACGAGATGGTAGTCCGGGCGCTGAACCGCAAAGACAGCAGCCAGAACGCACTGATGCAGGCCGTCAAGACCCGCATCCGAGAGACACAAGGAGGCAGCCAATGAGTATCCGGGCATTCCGCAGGCTCTCCCGCGCAGAGCGGCGGGGCTTTATCGAAGCTATCGAGGACCCCCTCACCCGCCGGGTCTTTGAGATCGCATTTCTGGGGCCGGGCAAGGTAAGCTGGCAGAAAGCAGCCCTGCTCTACGGCGGCGGCATTTCGCCGGAGACCCTGCGGGTCTGGGTCTGGCGGGAATTGCAGCGCGCATGAGCCGCAGAACGCCGCCGTGAGCTCCGCAGCAGCGCAGGCGGTAAAGTTCCCACCCGATTCACAAAAACCCGCCACGGAGGCCCGCAGCGGCGGCTGTGTGCAAGTCATAACGTTTTCACCAAGAAACCCATGCTATGCTCTTCTGGATAACACACAGGAGGGTGGAGCATGGGTTTTTCTAACGAGCGGATGAGGACGGGCCAGCTGGTCAACTGGTTTCTGCTGGACGGCCTCGAGCTGACCCCGGCGGGCAACCCCGTCACCAAGGCCCTGCCGCTGCCCTTCGGGGTCGATCACCTGATCGGCTTCAACGAGCTGCTGACCTGCAGGCACCCGGAGAATGCAGGCGTGCACTTCTTCCTCGACGATTACCAGTTCGAGCGGTTCTGGCGGCAGCCGCAGCGTTACCTCGATGCGCTGGCAAAATGCCCGCTGGTGCTCGGCCCGGACTTCTCGCTTTACACCGACTTCCCCGCGCCCATCCAGCACTGGAACCATTACCGAAACCAGCTGCTGACCGCATGGCTTCAGCACAACGGCGTGCACGCCATTCCGGCAGCAAGCTGGTCGGACGAGGACAGCTTCCGCTGGTGCTTCGACGGTATCAGCAAAGGCGGCGCGGTGGCAGTGAGCACGGTGGGCTGCCTCGTCCACAAGGACGCGTCCGAGGGCCTGCTGGACGGCCTGAAAGAGCTGATCCGGCAGACCGAGCCGGAGGAGCTGCTGGTCTACGGCAAAACGCCGCCTGCAATGGCAGCACTGCTGCGGGAGCACAGCATCCCGTGGCAGGCATTCCCACACAACATGGCGGCCCGTGTAAGGCCCGGAGAGGAGGCGCAGTGATGGGCGGCAGAGGCAGCAGCATGAAAGGTTCCCAGGGCATGGGAGGCGGCGCAGGAGCGCCCGCAGCAGCCGCACAGGCAATGCCCACGATTCAGGCAGCACCCCAGCAGGCAGCACCGGCAGTTCAAGTAGCGCCCCAGCAGGCAGGCCCACCCACCGGTGCAAACGGCTTCGGCCACCTGACACCGCAGCAGGTCTCCGCGATGGAGAGCGCTGCACAGCGGCAGATGATGCGTGACCCGAAGCTGGCCGCAGGCGTGACCGACTACATCAACCCGGTCATGCAGAGCAACGGCAAGGCGTTGAGCCAGAACGCCAACTGGGCAGCAGCCAACGGACTGCCCCTGACCAAGCGGCAGCAGGCCATGATGGACGCAGTGGACAAGCTGGCAAAGCCCATCGGGCAGGAGACCACCCTGTACCGCGCCGACCACGACGATTTCCTGAAGCGCCTGAAGGTCAACAACTACCAGAGCATGAGCGACAGCCAGCTGCGCAAGGCGCTGGTGGGCAAGACATGGACGAACGACTGTCTGGAGTCCACAGCCTACGACAGCCGGGACAACCCCTTCTGGCCGCAGCCCGGCGGCAGCCGCAGTGCAGGCAAGCATGGGCAGGGCGGTTCCGTTTCCGGTAACCGTGAAATCCTGATCCGGTATCACACTGCCAAAAGTACCCGGGCGGCGTTCATTCAGCCCAGCCAGTCGGAGGCCGTTCTGGCAGTAGGCACCCATCACAAGATCACCGGTGTCCGGTCTACCCACACCGGGCCGTCGTACACCTACGGCAGCGGCAAGCGCGTGATTGAACTGGAAATCGAAGTGTGGTAAAATTAAATTGGAGGTATCTCACTATGGCGAAAATTTCCGCACAGAAGTTGAAAGAGATCGAAGCCGCAGAGCAGAAGTTCCGGCCTCTCGACACCCCGAAAACGAGCCGACCCTTCCCCAATCTGGGCATGGAGAAGCCCGCAGCCAAGAAGAAAGCCACCAAGGCGAAACCCAAGAAAAAGTAAGTCGTAACGTTTCGCCCCTGCAATTCATGGTACCCTTGACCGAGAAATTCACGGCCAAGGGAGGAATCACATGGGAGGTAGAGGCGGAAGCATGGGCGGCAGCCACGGCATGGGCAGAGGCGGTGCAGCAGCAAAGGCGGCCGCACCGGCGCAGGCTGCGCCCCAGACCCGCCAGCAGCTGCTGCTGGCACAGATCAAGGGCAACCCGGCGGCCCTGATGCAGATGAGTGATCAGGATGCGCTGGATACGGTCAAGGCGATTGCTGCGCAGCCCATCGCAACGGATGGCACCCAGAATGACACCTTCTGTCAACGATGGTTGAATGCCACCGGACTGGCAAACGAGATGCCCGAGGTTCTGGATGATGTGGCTTTCGGCAAGGCCCGCCGCAAAGCAGGCGCGAACAAACTATACCACAGCGATGCCCCCTATGACGGCAAGGCGACAACGGCAGTAAAAACCCTGCAGCAGCTTCAAACAGGCAAAACCGCATTTGCCTCTTTCGGCACCCACGGGAGCGGCACCTACCTCGACTATGACGCTGTTAGTAACGTCACTATGTATGCAGGCAAGCACGGCTCTCAGGTAAAGATGTTCCTGAATAGCCATGCGCGCATAGCCAAAGCCGCTGATCTAAAACAAGCCAGAAGCAATTTTGAGATAAAGCACCCCAAGACGTACCAATACCTAATCAGCAGCCATACAACTACGCAGTGGGGTAAAAGCGAATTGAAAACTGTATGGCTGACAAGCTCCGGCTACAATGCGTATGACAACGGAGTCTGGGGGTACAAAGTCGCATACAGTCGAAAAGCACTGACCATCTGTTCCACGATCAAGAGCGGACAGCAGGTCGAGCAAAAGGGCATCAACTGGTGAGAACAAGGAGGACGACCATGGCAAATTACACCAACAACCAAGTAGAGGCATTCATCTCTACCCGAGAAGCGGAACTCCGGAAAAAGGCCAAGACCCCCGGCGAACTCCGGGACTGCCGCTCTGTTGCAGCCATGGAATGGGACGCCCACACCGGACGCGTTGAAAAAAGTGATCTCCCCAAGGGCTGGAAAGACCCCTACGCCAAGCTGGACAAGGCCGCAAAGTCCAAGCCCAAGACCACCAAGGCGAAAGCCAAAAAGTAAGTCATAACGTTTTTACCTTAGGCTCTCTGGTACAATTGCCAGAGAGCCTATTTTATTGCCCGGAGGGATTGCATGGAGAGCGTGAAGCACCAAATCGAGTACAAACGGCTGGACGAAATCCGCCCCTATGACAATAACCCCCGGCGCAACGACGAGGCCGCAAAAGCCGTGGCCAACAGCATCAAAGAGTTCGGGTTCCAGTCCCCCATCATCGTGGACAGGGACGGCGTGATCATCGCCGGACATACCCGGTACAAGGCCGCCCGGAGACTCAAGTTGCAGGAAGTGCCGGTCATCGTTGCGGCAGAGCTCGACCCGGAAAAGGTCAAGGCCCTGCGCATCGCGGACAACTCCACCGGCGAAGTTGCCGAGTGGGACCTGCAGCTTCTGGTGCAGGAGCTGACCGGCATTGAATACGACATGACCGACTTCGGCCTGAACCTCCAGATCAAGATCGACGAGGAGGTCAAGGAGGACGACTTCACCGCAGAGCCCCCGGAGCAGCCCATCACCCAGCGGGGAGATATCTGGCTGCTGGGTGACCACCGGGTCATGTGCGGCGACAGCACCAGCCCGCAGGACGTGGAGCGTCTGATGGACGGCCAGCTGGCTGACCTGCTGCTCACCGATCCGCCCTACAACGTGAACTATCAGGGCTCGAACGGCAAGAAGATCGAGAACGACAACATGGCGGAGAGCCAGTTCCGGCAGTTCCTGCTTCAGGCATACAGCCGGGCCTTCGATGCCTGCCGCACTGGAGCCAGCGCGTACATCTTCCACGCAGACACGGAGGGTGAGGCGTTCCGGGCCATGTTCCGGGAGGCAGGCTGGGGCCTGCACGGGTGCCTGGTCTGGGTCAAGAACAGCCTCGTTCTCGGCCACAGCGACTACCAGTGGCAGCACGAGCCCTGCCTGTACGGCTGGAAGCCCGGCGCGAACCACTACTTTGTCAACGACCGCAGCCAGACCACCGTCATTGACGATGCAAAGCCGGACGATCTGCGGCACATGAAGAAGGATCAGCTGCTGGACTGGGCCATCAAGGCGCAGGCACTGCTGACGGAGAAGCCCAGCAGCGTGATCCGCTGCGACAAGCCGCCCCGCAACGCGGAGCACCCCACCATGAAGCCGGTGGTGCTGTGCGGCAGGCTGATCAAGAACAGTTCCCTGCCCGGCCAGACCGTGCTGGACCTGTTCGGCGGCAGCGGCTCTACGCTGATCGCCTGCGAGCAGCTGAACAGAATCAGCTACACCATGGAGTATGACCCACGCTATGTGGACGTGATCGTCCAGCGCTGGGAGGACTTCACCGGTGAAAAGGCCGTCCGCCTGAAATAACCATTCCCCGCCGGGGCAGGTTTTCTACTCCTTTCCCGCCCCGGCATTTTTCATAGCCAAAACGGCACGCACACGGGTCATCCTCCGCCCGCAGGGCTCTGGAAGCAGAGCCGGTGCGTGCCGTTTTCTCATACGGAGGTGAAACCTTGGCACGAGAATCCCAAATCAGCAAGTGGAACAGCCCCAGTGGCCTGCTGCGACTGCAGCGGCTGGCGATGCACGGTCTGACGCAGGCAGAGATCTGCGAACAAATCGGCGTGCCGGTGCGCACCTTCCGGCGCTGGTGCACGCAGGACCCGCGCATCGCGCAGGCCATCAGTGTGGGCGCGGAGGCCGCTCTCGCCAGCGTGGAAAACGCCCTGTTCAAGAAAGCCCAGGGCGGCGACCTCGGCGCGATGTGCTTTTATCTGAAAAACCGTGACCCGGAGCACTGGAGCGAGCACCCGGAGCTGCGCGGGTACGACGGAAAGGTGGTGTTTGTGGATGACATACCAAAGACGGCAGCCCCCAAACCTGCTGAAGCAGCAACTGAAACTAAGCAGCCTGATCATCCCTGAATACTACGCCGCCCACACCGCAATCTGGTCGGGCGAATACAACGAGTATCTGGGTGACGGCGGGCGTGGCTCCCTCAAGTCCACGTTTGCCGCCACCGAAGTGGTGCTGCTGATCATGCGAGTACCGAACATCCACGCCGTGGTTCTGCGCAAGGTGGGCAACACCCTTGCCACTTCGGTGTGGCCGGAGTACAACCGCGTCATCGACCGGATGGGCATCCGGCACCTGTGGAAGCAGACCAAAAAGCCCTATACCCTGACCTATATCCCCACCGGGCAGACCATTCAATTCTACGGTCTGGACGACCCCGGCAAGTTAAAGTCCATCGCCGTACCGTTCGGCTACTTCGGCGTGATGCACTTTGAAGAGTTCGACCAGTACGACGGCCCCGAAGAGGTGCGAAACGTGGAGCAGTCGGTGTTCCGTGGCGGTCCCTTCAGTTTTTCCTTCAAGACTTTCAACTCGCCCGCCATGGCGCGGCATTGGGTCAACCGGTACAAGCGGGAGGCAAAGCCGAAGCAGTTCCGGCATCACACCACCTACCTGACCACCCCGCCCGAATGGCTGGGTCCCCGCTTCTTCGACGACGCCGAGACCCTGAAGCAGCGTGACCCGGTGGCCTACGCCCACGAGTATCTGGGCGAGGTGGTGGGCTGCGGCACCGCCGTGTTTGAGAATCTGGAGCTGCGGCACATCACCAGCGAGGAGATTGCCGGGTTTGACCGCCGCTATTACGGTCTGGACTTCGGCTGGTACCCCGACCCGAACCACTTTGGCGGCATGAGCTACGACCATGCCCGGCAGACCCTGTACATCTACGAGGAGCACCGGGCCCAGAAAGAGACCGATGCCCAGCTGGCAGAGGCCCTGCGCCGACACCTGCACGACGAGATCATCGGCGACAGCGCGGCCAACCGGTCGATCGCTACACTGCGCGATCTGGGCTTTGACCGGCTGCGGGGCTGCCGGAAGTACGCCGCCCACGGCGGCACATCCGTCACCGACGGCATGAAGTGGCTGCAGAGCCGCGCCAAGATCGTCATTGACCCCCAGCGCTGCCCATGGACGGCGCGGGAGTTTTCCGAGTACGAGTATGCCATCGACAAAAAGACCGGCGACGTGATGCCGGGGTACATTGACGCTGCAAACCATAGCATCGATATGACACGCTACGCCATGGAGCCCGTCTGGCAAAAGAGAGGTGTTCAAAACGCATGATAAACCACGCAGACATCGAGAATATCATCGGCTGCAAGACCCTTGTCACTGACCAGATGCAGCGGGCTATCGAGGACTGGTACGATGCGGCTATCAGCGGCCTGCCGCTGGATAAGAACCCGGAGACCCTGACGCTCGATCTGCCCGCCCTGATCTGTGCCGAGCTGGCGCGTCTGACCACGCTGGAACTGGAGGTCACGGTGGAGGGCAGCGCCCGGGCAGACTGGATCAACGCCCGGTTGCAGCGGGTCATCACGCCCCGCAGACGGCGCATCTTCACGGTGGCGCTGGCGCTGGGCAGCGGCATCTGGAAGCCCTACCAGAGCGGCAGCAAGCTAGGGGTCACCTTCTGCGATGCATCCCGGTATTTCCCCGTAGCCCACGACGTAGAGGACAACCTGACCGAGGGCGTGTTCATCGACACCATTCAGGATGACGAGAACTACTACCACCGGCTGGAGTGGATGCACGTTCTGGAGCGCCGACAGGATCTGCGGGATGCTGAACTGGAGCAGCTGGAGGACTACGACCTCGCAGCACCTACACAGTTTCCCTGCATCAAGGTGGTAAACCTCGTCTTCCGCAGCGCAACACAGGACAGTCTGGGCAGCCCGGAGGATCTGAGCATCCGCCCGGAGTGGGACGAGATCCAGCCTGTCGCATATCTGACCGGGCTGGAAAAGCTCCCTGTCGGCTATTTTGTGACCCCCATTGTCAACAGCATTGAGCCAGACAGCGAACTGGGCGCGGCCATGTTCGAGCCTGCCCGGAAGCAGATCATCGATGCAGACGAGCAGTACACCCGGCTGGACTGGGAGTACGAGGGCGGCGAATTGGCTGTGGATACAGATGAGAAGTTCCTCAAGCCCAGTGCCGCCGGGCAGCAGCTGTCCAAGGCTGAAGCGCTGCGGCAATACGGTGTCCCGCCCGAGGCCATCGACAGCACCGCGCCCCACCACCGGGAGCGGCTGTTCCATGGCATCAACGTCAACACCGGCATCGTGGACGGTCAGCCTTTCTATCAGGTGTATGCGCCCGCGCTGCGAGACGGCAGCTATCTGTCTGGTCTGAACCAGTATCTGCGCAACGTAGAGAGCCACGCCGGACTGAGCTTCGGCGTTCTGTCGCAGGTGGCAGACGTAGAAAAGACCGCCACCGAGATCGTCAGCAGCAAGCAGAAGCTGTACAGCACCGTCTCCGACCTGCAAGCAGCGCTGGAGGACGCCCTGCGCGGTCTGATCGACGCGCTGGACTACTGGGCCGACCACGTCCCGGACGCCCCCCGCAAAGGCACGTTGAGCATCTCGTTCAAGTGGGATGACAGCATCATCCTCGACCGGCTGTCCGAAATGGCACAGTGGCAGCAGGAGGTCAGCATGGGCTTGCGCAGCAAGGCAGAGTACCGGCAGCACTTCTTTGGCGAGGATGAAAAGACCGCTACACAGGCAGTGCAGGCCATCCAGCAGGAGAACGGAAGCAACAACATCTTGAAGGGAGTGCTTGATAATGGCGACGGCTAAAGAGACAAAGCTGCGGACGGAGCACACCGCAAAGCGGCTAGACTGGCTGCACGACAACGCCCGCGTCCTGCGCAGCCCCGCACTTTGGGAGCGATACTATGAAGCGAAGCACATCACCGAGCTGCTGGGCTTTCAGGTGAAGATGCATGAGGGGCACCACGAGGTAACGCCGTGCTGACCCCGGAGCAGGTCAACGCATACGCCGGGCTGATGGCGGCCCCATGGGAGGAGCTGAACGATCGCATCCTGCGGGACATGGTGCGCCGCATCATCAAAGCGGGCAAGATCACCTCCACCGCCGAGTGGCAGATGTTCCGGGCACAGGCGCTGGGCGCGAGCCGGGATTACCTGCTCCGGCAGATGGCCGCCATCGCGCAGGAGATCGGCCCACAGGAAGCCGCTATCTTTGCCCGGGCAATGCAGCAGGCGTACACCAAGGACGTGCTGGACGCAGCCGCAGCAGGCCGCACGCTGACCCCGCTGGGCGACAGCGAGGAGGCGCAGCAGCTTCTGGAGAGCGGCTATCGGCGCACCATGAACACCCTGTACAACCTGACCCAGACCCGCGCTGTGATGGGCAACCAGAACATGCTGGAGACCCAGCAGCGGCAGCTGGCACAGTATCTAGACATGGCGCACATGGACGCCACCAGTGGCGCATTCAGCTCCGATGACGCCGCCCGCCGGGCATTGAACGCGCTGGCGGCAAAGGGTGTCGGAGCTATCACCTACCCAAGCGGCCACGTGGACAATCTGGATGTGGTGGTGCTGCGGGCGACCCGCACCGGGGTCAACCAGACCGCCGGGGAGATCACCCGGCACAACGCTGACGAGCTGGGGTGCGACCTGATGGAGCTGGACGCCCACGTCGGTGCCCGCACCGGCGACGGCGGACAGGATCTGACTAACCATAGCTGGTGGCAGGGACAGATCGTCAGCCGCAGCGGGCGGCACGGATATCTGTCCCTCTCCGATATCGGCTACGGCGACGTGCGCGGATTCATGGGTGCCAACTGCGCCCACAACTGGAGCATGTTCTGGGAGGGCGCCAGTGTGCGCAGCTACACCCCTGAGCGGCTGGCGGCGATCAATGCTGCTACGGTATCGTACAATGGTGAGGAAATCCTCCGGTACAAGGCGACCCAGATGCAGCGTGCCCAGGAGCGCAAGATCAGGGCCGAGAAACGGGCGTTTCTGGTGGCCAAGGAAAGCGGCCAGAAGGACGCAGAAAAGGCCGCAGCGGCAAAGCTGGCGGCCTCCCGTACAAAGATGAAGGACTTCCTCAGCCAGACCGGGCTGCAGCAGTACCAGCTGCGGGAGAGTGTGCCTGGCTTTGGCCGCAGCGAAGCAGCCAGTGCAGCGGCGCAGGCAAGGAAATGACCTGGCTGGACTTCCCCGGAGGGCTGTGTTATAATGCAACCATAAAAAAGGGGGAGTTTTCAAATTATGAAAAGAATCAGAACCGGTAGTCTTCTGCTGGCCACTGCGGCTCTTCTGACCGCCTGCTCCGGCAACGCTTCCAGCAGCACCGCAGCCAGCGCCTCGAGCGAGGCTGTGTCCAGTGAAACGACCGCCGTCAGCGAGAGTGCCGCATCCGAGACGGAAAGCATTGCTGCCGAGCCTTCCGCTCTGGACGGGATCAAGTTCACAGTCAGCAAAGTCCGCAAGGATAACACCGGCAACTGGAGGGTCTCCTGCATCGCGGAAAACATCGACATGAGCCAGTACGCACTGGACTACTACAGCCGGTATTTCACCGATGACAGCGAGATTCACTTCATCGTCAATTTCAACTACAATACCACCACGAAGATCATGGTTTCCGGCGGCCAGCTGGACGTGACCGTGCAGGACTATGTTTCCAAGGAAGAGCACGATGCCAACGTCCTGGGCAGCGGCACGGTTCTGACAGAGTATCTCGTGGATAAAGACACCGGAGAGATTGAGCAGATCCGGTAAAATCAGCTACACAAAGAAAAGCCCTGATGGAATGTACCTTCAGGGCTTTTCTCGTATCGGTAATTCACTTGCTGTAGTCGATCACATAGCCGTTATACAGGAACTCTTCCGCCGCCATGGCCGCGTCCAGAAGCCGGTCACCGAACTTCGCGGCGTCCTTCGGCAGGACCGTCCCGCGGGCGGCCCAGTTCACGCCGAGCCGGATGGGGTCCTCCGGGGTCCGTACCATGTCGTAGATGTTGATGCCGTCCTCTTCAAACTGATTCTTCAGTGCGGTCAGAGCGGCCTGGTAGTCGCGGTATTTCACGGTTTTCATAGTTCAGCCCTCCTTCACCAATTCGTAATGCTTGATGCTGCCGTCCACGAATTTCCGGCCCTGCAGGATCTCCACGCTCTGGAGCAGAAACTCGAGGTGGGCCATATCGATGGCTCCGCAGGAGCCGGGGTCGCGGAGCAGCTGCTCTGCCAGTGCGTCCTGCATCTTGACGGAGTAGCAGGTCTCACCGATGATCTTCTCGCCGTTCTCGATCTCCGCGGTGTCATAAGTGATGTTCAGCTTCTTCATGGTTAGTCCTCCTTTAAACGTCAATGCTCACAGAGTGATACGCGAACCAGTGACCCTGACGACGAAACAGCTTGAACCAGTTTGTGAACTTCTGGCCGGAGCAGTCGTAGGGTGTCGGAAGAAACTCCAAGTAGCGGTTCGCGCGAAACCAGTCAGCAGCAACCACTTTATGCGCCTCATCCAGAGCTTCCGGCAACTGAACCAGCTCCACGTAGCCGTCGATGCCATCGTCTCTCACGATGTGGCTGCGCGATGCCGCCCGGTGGGTGAACTCCCGGATTTCGCGCTTGACGTCGGCGATGTGCTTGTCCCGGCGAGCTACGTTCTCCACCGGAACAGTGACATCTCTCAAGGTACGAACGAAGCTGTAGGCTGCCCGCAGGCTTGCCATATCGTTGATATTGAACACGATTACCATTCTCCTTTCGCAGCCGCCTGGGTGACAGCCCGCTCTTCCTTCTCCTGATCCAGCGCCTGTGCAAAAGCATCCAGCGCGCTGGCCCTCGTGATCGGACCGAACTCCTTCACGAAGTAAGCGAAGGTGCGCTCGTCCCAGCATTCGACATAGCCATCGCCGCCCTTACCGTAGTTCTCGCGGGCCAGAGCCATGAACTGGTCGAAGGTCAGCGCCGGAGGGTTCGGCTCGGTGTCCAGAGGGACGACCCTCGCATAGGGGTGTCCCCTGCGAATGACCTGCGTCAGTTCGGCGTCAGCCGCTGCCCGCTCAGCCCGGCAGCCGTAGACCTTCAGGGTGCCGTCGTCCTTCTCTTCGAGGATCGCCCAGTTGTAGGTGTGCGTCTTGCTGGTGCGCACCAGCTGGCCTTTGTAATAGAATTTCATGGTTCAGTCCTCCTTGTTGGTGTACTCGTCGGTGTCACGGCTGGATTCGCCCATCAGAAACACCCGGTGCTTGCCCTTGACATCTCGTACCCAGTCGCCGCCCAGAGCGGTGAGGGTGAAGATCATCCCTTGGTACTGACCCTCGGCGCACAGCCGGGTCAGCTCCGGCAGATCCTCCCGGTGCATGACGCACCACTGAGAATCCATATTGAACGCCAGCGTGCCCAGATGACCGCGCAGCTCCTTCTTCTTCATGGTTCAATCCTCCTGCTTAGTAGCAAACCGTGGATTCATTGATGCGAATGAACTTCCCGTAGCTCTTGGCCAGCCGGGTGGCGCAGACGTAATTGTACACGTCCAAACGGCTTCTGAACTGAGGATCCCGATCGGTGAACACCAGAGTGGCGTTCCGAAACACGACCTCGAACCTTGTATAGCAGACCTTCATTTTTCGTTTTCCTCCGTTATTTTTTATCCAGAAACCCTTCCGATGGCTGTATGTTACCTCTGCGTAGAAACAAAGTCAAGTTGTTTTTGATTTATTTTTTAATTTCTTTTCGTTGTTGACTTTTACCCCGGCAAGTCATATCCTTGTGGCAGGAAGGAGTGACCCAAAATGACCACATCATCCAGAGTGAAAGCCCTGCTGGAACTGACCAGCACCGACCAAAGCACTTTTGCCGCAGCGTTCGGCATGACCACCCCGCAGGCCATGAGCAACAAGTTGCGCAGGGACAGCTGGTCGGCAAAAGACCTCGCCAAGGCCGCACAGATCTGCGGTGCAAAGCTGGCATTCATCCTCCCGGATGGCTCCCAGCTCATTATTTCACCCGACGAAGAATGACCGCTACACAGCAAAGCAGCGCCCGGAGAGACAAACCTCACCGGGCGCTGCTTTTTTTTTGTCCATTGAGAGTGTAACATTTGTATAGTTGACTGCAACATTCACGCAACTACAAACCTTCAAAAAGTTTGTAGTCAGGAAAAGTCAAGGCGCGGAGCCACTTTTTCGGCTTTGACTACAATGACTACAATAACTCTTATACAGACCCTAAACAGAAGAAAATAAGAATATGCGTAACGCGTACACCTTGCGCGTAAGGAATTATAGGAATTTCTGTAGTCTTTGTAGTCATGTAGTCAAGCGCAACTCGTAACGTTTTGGCCCTCCGATTTGTGGTAGGCTATCCCCAGATCACACCACGCGCCCGGTGTACAAGAGGCGCAGAGGGCAACGCACACGGCAGTGCGACACAAAAGCTGTAGGCCCTCCGGGAGGTAAAACCATGAGACGTGAGGATTTGAGAGCCATCGAGGGCCTGACCGAAGAGCAGATCAACGAGATCATGCGCCTGCACGGGCAGGACGAAGCCGCCCACCAGACCACCGTACAGGGCTTGCAGGCGCAGCTGGCCACTGCACAGCAGGGTCTGGCGGCCTTCGACGGCGTGGATATCAACGATCTGCGCAGTCAGATCACCAACCTGACCAACCAGCTGAGCCAGCAGGCTGCGGAGTTCACCTTCACCGGTGTGCTGCGTGCTGCGGCCCACGAGGCCGGTGCCCTGGACGAGAACGATGCGATCGCATTGCTGCCGAACAGAGCTACACTGCGCGAGAGCAAGAATCAGGCTGAGGATGTTAAGCAGGCATTCGCCGACCTCAAATCCCGCAAGCCGTATCTGTTCCAGCAGGGCGCTCCCGCACCTGCGGACAGCGGCACCGGCACGCAGCCGGGCAACGAGCCCCAGGGCAACCCGATCATCATCCCGAAGCCCCGCAGCCAGGGCGGCAGTGCACAGCCCACCCTGCAGGAGTTTCTCCAGATGACCGGCGCGGAACGCATGGCCTTGCGCACCCGCAATCCGGCACTTTTCCAGCAGCTCTCTACTTTGGTGAGAGCTGCACGACACTAACGAGGTAACTGAACTATGCCTATCCCCGGCACTTTTGGCGGTTTTCCGTTTGACCCCGAGGTCTATCAGGGCTTCGTGGACCAGGAGGCCACCTTCTCCGATTCCATCCTTGCCTCCGGCATTCTGGCAAGCGACCAGAGTCTGGCCGCTTCTCTGGACAACGGCGGCACGATGGGCACCATCCGTTTCTATAACCCGCTGGATCCCGACACCGATGCCCCGCTGGTCCGTGATGGCACCACTGACAACGTGCCCACCGAGATCTCCGGCGGCAAGCAGTCCTGGATCCGCATCGACCGCATGAAGGCATGGAAGGCCACCGAGCTGACCCGTGAGCTGACTGCAGCCGACCCCATGGCCGCTGTTGCCCGCAACACCGGACGCTACTGGCGCATGTACAAGCAGAGCCTGCTGGTTAAGCTGGTGGATTCCGTTCTGGGCCTGTCCGGGCTGGCAAACCATACCCTGACCGTCAAGACCGGCGGTGTCACTGCCAACCAGCTGATTGATGTGCAGCAGTCCGCCCTGGGCGACTTCTCCGGCAAGTTCGGCCTGCTGGTGGTGCACTCCAAGATTCTGGCTGAATACAAGAAGATGGGCCTGCTGAACTACAACAAGTACGTAATCACCAACGTGCTGCAGAAGGAAGTCAGCCTGCCCACCATCAACGGTCTGGTCGTGGTCGAAAATGACCGCGGCACCGATGACGGCACCAACTACAACAGCTTCCTGCTGGGTCAGGGTTCCGTCCTGACTGCCGACCCTAAGGTCATCACCCCGGATTACACCGAGTATGATGCGGCCAAGGCAGGCGGCACCGATATCCTGTACAATAACCGCTCCTTCATCCTGCACCCGAACGGTGTCTCCTTTGACGGCGATAAGATCAACAAGCCCACCCCGACGGATGACGAGTTCACCAACAAGGCAAACTGGGCGCTGAAGTTCGACCACAAGAACGTGCGCATGGGCAAGATCACCATCCCCAAGGCAAACTTTGTCGAGGAGTAACCTATGGACAGCTGGCTGACCTACTCTGAGTACCTCGCGCAGCACCCCGGATCTGCGCTGACCGAGGCAGAGTTCACCCCGCGGGCGGTGGACGCAGCATTCTTCATCGAGAGCGCCACACGCTGGTGCGCCAGCCTTGCCGAAGAGCCTGAACAGCTGGCGCTTCTGACACAGTGTCAGTCCCGTCTGGTGGCCCTCTCCGAAGAGGTCAGCGCCAGCTGGGACGGTGTGACCAGCGTGAACAATCACGGCTACACCGAGAGCTATGCCAGCGGCATGGATATGCAGGCGTATCTGGGCAAACGGCAGAGCCAGATCGTGAACGAGGTGCTCTCTGCTCCGTCTACCCGGTGGATGCTGTATCAGGGCGGCGTGTATCACCCGCCCCGCAGACGCTGAGAGGAGGCCCGCCATGCGCAAACCTCTTCTCGCAACAAAGAGTGTCACGCTGGTGCATTGCATCCGGCGGGGCACTGGCAGCACCAGCTACACCACGGTGCTGTCCGGCGTGAGCTGCCGCGAGGTGGCCGCAGCCGGTGCCGGCGCACAGTCCGGTGCAGGCTCCGGCTTTGCCCCGAAAAGCAGCTCCGAGATCTGCATTTTTCCGGGCCATTCCACAGCAGCCCCGCAGAGCACAGCAGAACCGCCCTCAGACGCGGCAAGCACCTTTCTCGACCCAGCAGCGTTCAAGGCCGCAGACGAGCCCGCAAGGGCCTGTCACTGGACGCTTGCCCCGGAGGATAAGGTGACACTGCCCTCTGGGCGGGTGGGTACCGTGACGAGCGTGCAGGACAACCGTGACGGGCACTGCCCGCACTGGTATGTGGAGGTGACGTGATGAGCGGCCCGATCAATCTCGGCATCAAATGGGACCCGAACTTCAAGACCCGCACCGAGGCGGGCTTCCAGCGGCTCCAGAAGGAAGCCGACGGAGAGTTCATCCGGCTGGTCACGCCTTACGTTCCCCTGCGCACCGGTGCACTGGCCGACAGTGCTAAAACCAGCACGGTGCTGGGCAGCGGCCTGATCCGGCACACCACGCCCTACGCAGCCGCCCAGTATTACCGGCTGCCCTGCGGGCAGGGCGTGCGTGAGGACGGGCGCGGCCCCCACTGGGGCGAGCGGTGCGTCAACGACCACAAAGAGGACTTTGCCGCCTTTGTCAAGGCGCGGGCCAACGAGGTGACCAAATGAGCCAGACCGCAGACATCAAAGCCATGCTGGACTGGCTGGCCACCTGCCCGCTGGCAACGGCACTGGACAACGAGGATGTTGCTTTCTCCATCGAGTATCTGGGCGCTGACGCCGATCAGGTGCAGTTCTCGTTGGAGGGCACCCCCACCGCAACGGTGATCGACCAGTTTTTCCTCGGCAGCCGCCGGGCAAAGAACTATGTGCTGGCGTCCCGTATGACCTACTCACAGGACAACATCCAGCAGGCGGCGAACAGTTCCTTCTGGGACGAATTCGCCGAGTGGGTGGAGACCCAGTCCAGCGCCCGGAACCTTCCGCAGCTGTCCGACGGCAAGACGGCAGAAAAGGTCGTCTGCCTTTCCCCCGGTTACATCATGAGCCAGGACGCCGACAGCTGCCGTTTTCAGATCCAACTTCAACTCCAGTATTACCAGAGAGGGAGATAACAATATGACTGTTTCGGAAACTCTGGCTGCGCTCAAGACCCAGAAGGGCATCGAGCCGAAAGCCAGCTACACCGGCACCGAGGACACGGATGACTTCATCTTTGCCGTCCAGACCGACAGCTCCAGTCAGACCAAGGAATCGGCGTGGATCGTCTGCGCCGACCACGTCAAGGAGCACAGCGGTGCGCTGAACGCCACCACCACGGACGAGGCGTTCATCCGCACCGGCACCGTGACCAGTAAGACCGGCACCCAGCGCACCTTTTCCATCAACGGCAACCGCTGCGTGGGTGACGATTTTCAGGATTTTGCCCTGTCGCACAAGATCAAGTATGGCACCGGCAGCGATGTGATCGTGCCCTACATCTACTTCAGCATCCGCACCGGCAAGGGCGAGAGCGGCAGCGCCTCCCTGATCGTCAATTCGGATGTGGGCGGTGCCGCAAACGCTTCTGCCACCTTTGCGATGGACGTCAAGGCCGTTGGCACTCCGGTGGAGTTCGACTACATCAAGGCCAACCCGCAGTCCAACACGGACACCGCAAAGCCGGTCAAGGCGTAAGCATAAACCCAATACCGCCCCTGTCAGCCTCTGGCAGGGGCGCATTTTATAGGAGACCTGTATGATCATCAATGGTTTGGAATTTCCTTTTTCGGCACTGAATGCAGACGACCTCGACCGGCTGGAGACCGCACAGGAGCACATGAAGCAGGCAGACGCCATCGAGCGTCACCGCGCCAAGACCGGCCTCGCAGACGCCATCCGGGGCCAGTGCCGCCTCGTGATGGGCTTTCTGGACGAGTTGCTGGGCGAGGGGGCCTCGGCAAGGCTGGGTCTGACCGGCAGCGATTTTAAAGCATGTCAGCAGGTAGTCAGCGAGATTCACGATCGCATCGCGGAGGAGCAGGCTGAGCTTAAGGCGCAGCCCACAAACCGTGAACAGCGCCGGGCAGCGGCAAAAGCGCAGCAGCGCACCCGGACGGCGGGCCGCATCGTCGAGGTCAGCAAGCCCATCCGCATGGCTCCTGTGGTCACTGTCCACACGGACCCCGCAGACGCCGCACTCAAGCTGGCAGACGCCCGCGTCGCCGTGGACGCGCTCCGGGACGACCCGGAGGCCATGCAGCAGCTGGCCGACTATGCCCTGAAGATCGCAGCGGAGCGCCATGTCTGACCTGCTGACAGAGGCCCTGCCCACCGTGTGGCATGGGCAGGCCATCGACCCGGACTTCCGGCACATGGTGTGGCTCTGCAACACCTACCGGCGCGGGGCTGGTGATGACCCGCTGGCGCTGGCATGCCGTGCCATTCGGCGGTTCTATCGAGAGCCGGGGCCGCTGTTGGAGACCGCGCAGGCGTGCTCCGAGTGGTACCAGCATCTGATCGAGTTTTATCAGGCGGGGGAAACCGCCACCGAGGGGTCATCTGCGCGCAGCAGCGGTGCGGCAGCTACACTGCCGTTCGACTATCACTGTGATGCTGCGTACATCATCGCCGGGTTTCAGCGGCTGTACGGCATCGACCTGACCTGCGAAAAGGTGCACTGGTTCCGGTTCCGGGCGCTGCTGCGCGGCGTAATCGGCGAGGACTGCATGTTCAGCCGCATCATCGACTGGCGCACCGCAGACCTGACGAGCAAATCCCCGGAGGAGCGGCGCTTCTACGAGGACAAGCGGGAGCTTTTCGCGCTCCCCTCGGAGCTGAGAGGGGGTGCAGTCGTTGCCGAGACCGTGGACGAGCACAACAGTGCCTTTATCGCACGTTTCCGGAGCCGCTGAACGCGCCCCGCTCCCCTGCCCCTACTGCGGGAAAACCCTCCCGGTATGGGCCGTACCAGATGCCAGAGCAACCGGTGTCTGGGTAAAATGCAAAAACCCGGCCTGCCGCCGGGAAGTAGAGATCAAGTTATAACACAGCCTGTGCCCTTGTGCCCGCGCTTTCCGATTGAGAGGTGGGCATAAGTGGCAGATTACAGTGTTACCGGCGATACCAGTCTGGACACCAGCGGCTTTACCAAAGGCATCAGCAGCATGACGGTGGCCGCCGGTAATCTGATCTCCGATCTGGTCAAGACCGCAGGCAGCAAGCTGGCAGGGCTGGCGCAGTCCTCGGTCGGCGTCGGCATGACCTTTGACGCGTCCATGTCGCAGGTGGCGGCCACCATGGGCACCACAGTGGACCAGATTAGCAACCTGACCAAGGTCGCCAAGGAGATGGGCAGCACCACAAAGTTCACCGCTACACAGGCAGCGGACGCTTTGAACTATCTGGCGCTGGCCGGTTACGACGCCAACAAGGCCGCCGAGGTGCTGCCCAGCGTGCTGAATCTGGCTGCTGCAGGCGGCATGGACTTAGCCTACGCATCCGACCTCGTCACCGATGCTATGGCCTCGCTGAACCTCGAGGCCAACAAGCAGAACGTGGACGACTTCGGCAACAAGCTGGCCATGGCGGCCAGCAAGGCCAATGCCAACGTTTCGCAGCTGGGCGAAGCCATCCTGACGGTTGGCGGCACCGCCGCAAATCTGAAAGGCGGCACCACCGAACTGACCACCGCGCTGGGCCTGCTGGCAAACGTCGGCATCAAGAGCGCGGAGGGCGGCACCCACCTGCGCAACATCATTCTGGCATTGCAGTCCCCCACCGACGACGCCGCCAAGAAGATGCAGGCACTCGGCCTGCAGGTCTACGACGCGCAGGGCAACATGCGCGGGCTGGATGAGATCCTCGGCGACCTGAACGCCGCCATGCAGGGCATGACGCAGGGCCAGAAGGACAGCATCATCAACCAGCTTTTCAATAAGACCGACCTTGCTGCCGTCAACGGCCTGCTGGCCGCACAGGGCGAGCAGTGGGACACCCTCGCCGCGCAGATCGACGCCGCAGACGGGGCTATGGGCCAGATGGCCGAGACCCAGATCGACAACCTGCAAGGCGCTATGACCATCCTGTCCTCGGCGTTCGAGGGCTTGCAGCTGGCCGTCTACGACGAGCTGGAGCCGACCCTGACGGACGTGGTCAAGTGGGGTACAGATTGCATCAGTCAGCTCTCCACTGCCCTGACCGAGGGCGGGCCGGAAGCCATGATGCAGGCGGCGGGCAGCATCCTGTCCGACCTCGCGTCCGGCATCGCGGAGCAGCTACCGGGGCTGATGACCACCGGCGTGGAGATCATCACCCAGCTGGCCGAGGACATCGTGGCAGCTACACCGGCGATGCTGGACACAGCCGCCGAAGTGCTGGGCGCTCTGGTGCAGGGCATCATTGACGCCATCCCGGACCTGATCACCAGCGCCACCGAGGTGGTCACCGGATTTGTGGACTACCTCGGCGACAACGCAGACGCCATTGTGGACGCCGGTGTGCAGATTATGGAGAGCCTTGTCACCGGCATTGCAAACAACCTGCCCGCGCTCATTACCAGTGCCGCCGGACTGATTGCCAAATTTGCCGCCGCTTTGATCGAGCACCTGCCGGACATCCTCTCGTGCGGTGCCGAGCTTCTGGCCACCCTGGCACAGGGTATCATCCGCAGCCTCGAAAATCTGGCCGAAGCCGCCCTGGCCTGCATCGCCAAGCTGATCGGCGTGTGGGACGGCAGCATGGACGAGTGGGGCCACATCGGCGAGAACATCGTCCAGGGCATCATCAACGGCATTGCGGGGCTGTGGGGCAAGCTGACCTCGTGGGTCAGCGGACTGATCGCCAATCTGGTAGGCACGGCCAGCGCAGCCGCCACCACCGGCGTCGCGTCCGGCGCTGCTTCTGCGGTGGCATCAGCCTACAACGGCAAAGAAATGAACCATGACCAGCGGCATCAGGACGCACTGGCAGGCAAGGGCATCAGCAACAAGAGCTGGACTGAACGCCAGAACGAAGCAAAAGCCGCAGCGGCCGAAAGCCAGAAAGCCGCCGAGACCATCTCCCAGTCCGCAGGCAAAGCCGCATCTGCTGTCAGCGCCTCCGGCAAAAAGGCGGCGTCCAGCGCTAAGCAGACCACCGCCGAGGTGGTCAAGTCCATCTCGGACAGCACGACCACGGTCAAGGATGGTGTGACCCGCACCGTGGAGACGGTCAACGAAACCTTATCCAACGGCAAAAAGCAGCAAAAGCAGGTCATCACCGAGACCTCCCGCCAGATGGTGGACGGCGTCCTGAAAGACATCAAGACCATCACCGAGGTTGACGAAAAGGGCAAAAAGACCGTCAAGCAGACCATGGAAACGGTGCGGGAGGTGGTAAAGACCGTCACCGCTACCACCTCCGGCATCGTGGACGGCATCCAGACCAGCACCAAGACGGTGACCGAGACCCTGACCGACGGCACCGAGACCCAGAAAAAGGTCATCACGGAGACCTACGATGACGTGGTGGACGGAGCCCTCGTCACTGTGGAGCGGGTCAAGACCATTGCCGCCGACGGCACTGAAGAGGTGGCCGAGGAGATCAAAGAGGCATCCATCAAGAGCTTCGACGACCTGTGGAAGGAGCTGCAGACCCACGCCGACACTGGCCTGCTGGGCACCTTTGATGACCTGTATACCGCCGTCAAGAACAAGGACTGGAAGTCCATCGGCCTGTGGGCGGCAAACGCCATTTACGGCGGCCTGACCGCTGACCAGAAGAAGCAGGTCAATAACTTTGCCCTCGGTCTGGTGGACAAGCTCAACGAGGCACTGGGCAACGCCCAGACGGCCCTCGTGCAGAAGGGCATCGACATCGGTGCCCAGATCTGCAAGGGCCTGACCTCCGGTTTTGGCGAGGTGTGGACGCAGGCCAAGACCCTCGGCACCCAGCTCACAGGCATCTTTAAGGGACTGAAAGCCCCCTTGAGCAGCGCCGCACTGGCCCTCAGCCAGGGCCTGTCCGGCGGTCTGCTGTCCAGCTTCCCGGCCATCTACGCGGGCGTGGGCGCCATGGTGGGCACCATCGGTGCGGCCTTTGAGGGCATGATGACTGCCATCGCCTCCGCCCTGAATGCAACGGTTTTCGGCATCCCCATGGGCGTGATCGTAGCCGGTGCAGCCGTGGCGCTGGGCGTGGCCATCGCGGCCATCTGCGCAAGCCTCGGTGCCTCCAAAAAGAGCCCGCCCAGCACCGGCGGGGGCAGCGCTTCCGGCGGGTCTGGTTCCGGCGGCATCAGCGGAGATATCGACATCTCCACCGGCACCGGCAGCCTGGAGGACGCCATCAATGCCAACACCAAGGCGCTGGAAAAGACCAACGCCGCCCTTGCCGACATGATCCGGCAGGCGGGCAGTCTGGTGCTGTCGGACAATATGCGGTTGGGCAGCACTGTGGCCGCCTCCGGCACCGCGCAGGTGGCCGCAGCCGCCAACAGCTACCACCGCGAGGGTGACACCAACATCACCCAGAACATCTACAGCAAGGCCCAGACGGCGGCTGACCTCCAGCGGGAAGCCCGCTGGGAAGCCGACCGCGCCAAGGCCCAGCGCCGATGAAAGGAGGACGCCAATGCTTTTTAAGGATCACTTAAAACTGGTCACAGACGCCGGTGCCGTCCTGCATCTGGGCTGGGACTACAACGCGCCCTACAACCTCGACCCGCTGAACGGCGTGGATGTGGACATCCAGACCGCGCAGGGCATCAACCAGACCGGCACCACCGTCGAGCGGCAGAGTGTGGCAGGCGTGTCCCGCACCCTGAGCGTCGTGTTCTGGGGCAGCCGCGCCCTCGACAATGCCCGCAATTTTGCCCGGAAACTGCCCTATTACACCACCGGCACGATGTACTTCGGGGATGCGTATTTCACCCGCTTCGTGGTGCAGAAAACGCCCTACTTTTCCAGCTACACCGAGCCGCGCTGTGAGCTGATGCTGTACAGCCCCAAACCCTACTGGTACGGCCTGACCGCAACAGCCCGCGTGCTGGGCGGCTACCAGCCCGCGTTTACTTTTCCCGTCTGCTACGACAGTCACACCTACGGCATCCGGCAGGACGGCGAGGCGGCAGTGCTGCGTAACCCCGGCAGCCTGCCGGTGCCCTTTACGGCAACCCTGCGCAGCACCATGCCGGTGGAGCACCCGCGCGTGGTGGACCTGAAAACCGGAGCCTTTATCGGCTTTGACCTGACCTTACAGGATGGCGACCGGCTGGAGATCTACCGCAGTACCACCGACCGGCTGGCCTGCACCCTGACACGGGAGGGCGTGACCAGCAACATCTTCTCTAAGCTGGACGAGGACAGCACCCTGACCGAGCTGCAGCCCGGAGACAACGTGCTAAGCATGCAGGCCGACAGCGGTGCGGCCTATTTGCAGGCATCCGTGAGCTTTTACCCGATGGAGGCCGGTATTTTGCCGGAACCGCTATGAGACTGGACGTTTTAGACGCCGACACCCTGGTCCGTGTGGGCTGGGTGGACGTGTGGGTGTCCCTCTACTGGGACAGCCCCTATTACTCCGAGGGCGGCTTTACTCTTGAGGTAAGGCCGACCACCGAGAACCTACAGCTGCTGACCGAGGGCCGGTGGTTGGCGCGCAGCGACGAGACGCCCCGCATCCCGATGCGGATCTGCGCCCGCGCCAACCAGAACGAGGACGCAAACCTCGTGGTGAGCGGCTACCCGGCAACATGGCTGCTGACCAAGCGGGCCAGCGCCACGGTCATCAAGGGCCAGAACGCCGAACAGGCCATGCGAAGCCTTGTAGCGGCGGCAGACCCGTGGCCGCGCTTGGAGCTGGGCACCGAATACGGCTTTGACACCACCTTTGACGAGCAGACCTCCGGCGGCAGCCTTTTTAGCTACTGCCAGACCATCGGGCAGGCATGTGATCTCGGGTTCCGGGTGATTCTGGACGGCAGCGGCGCAGACAAGCGTCTGTTGTTCGAGTGTTTCCGGCCCACCTTCAACCCCAACAACCGGTACAGCCCCAAGTGGGGCAACCTGCTTAATGCAGGCTGGTCTTTTGCCGACACCGACTACGCAAACGTGGCCCTCGTGCAGGGAGCCGGAGAGGGTGACCAGCGGGCCACCTGCTGGGTGGGCGACGTGGGCAGCACTGGAGCCGACCGGCGGGAGATTTACATCGACGCCCGCGACATCCAGCCCGACGAGGAAAAGGGCGAGACCACCGCCAGCCAGTCTTACCTCGCCAAATTGGCAGACCGGGGCGGGCAGAAACTGCTGGCCCAGCTGCGCACCGGAAGCATCGAGTTTGACGTGGACGATGACGCGCTGGCCGTGGGCGACGTGCTGCGCGTCAGCCTGCCCCAGCTGGGCTACACCGCCATGGTGCGGGTGGCCGACATCATTACCGAGAGCCAGTCCAGCGGCACCACCCGGACCATCCGGCTGGGCACGCCGAGCTGGCACAAGACGTAAAGGAGGGCTTATGGCCGATATCATCACCTACCCGGAAAACGGCATCCAGTATTACGCCGACGACGCTTCCGGGTATCTTGCCACCCGCCTGAGCGGCGTATACAGCGCCGACGAGGACTTTGCCGTGACCGCAAACGGCGACCTGACCGTGAGCGTCAGTGCCGGGCAGGCATGGGTGCATCCGGCCCGATTCCGGGGCCGCAGCATCATCATGGAGCAGCCGGAGACGGTCACCCTGACCGACGCCGACGCCGTGCGCAGCCGCATCGACCGGCTGGTGCTGCGCTACGACGCAGCCGCCAGAAAGACCAGCCTGACCGTGCTGACCGGCACCCCGGACAGCGCCAGCCCCACGGCACCGGAGATCACTCGCACCGCGCTGGTGTATGACCTGTGCCTGGCCGAGATCCGCCGCCCGGCGGGCAGCACCGAGATCACCGCCGCCGACATCACCGACACCCGCGCGGACGAAGACGTGTGCGGCGTCATGCGGGACGGCGTGAATGGCATCCCCACGGCGCAGCTGCAGGCGCAGGCGCTGGCCATAATGACCCAGTTGTCCACCGAGCTGCACACCAAACTCGACGCCCTGGACGCCGCCATCGCGGCGGTGGAGAGCGGGAACTTTTATACCAAGGCAGAGGCGGACGCGAAATTCGGCACGCCGTACACCCTGCCGCCCGCTACGGCGGACCAGCTGGGCGGCGTCAAGGTGGGCGACTATCTGGACGTGGACGAGGACGGCACCCTGAGCGGCAAGACCCTCAACGACAAGATCGCTGCCGCCGTGGCGGTAAAGTCGGAGCCCCGGCTGGTGTGGAACCACTACGAAGAAACCGGAAAAAAGTGGAAGACCTACGATATCAAAATGCCAGACGGCCTGGACTACGTGCACGTCAAGACGAAATATAACA
>OLNY01000752.1_pt1 | contig 28099 bp, 16 predicted proteins | sample 1671981 | NCBI WGS metagenome assembly OLNY01 (sample SAMEA3136632, study PRJEB25190) | human gut metagenome | biome: human gut; feature: human-associated habitat; material: faeces | place: Austria | collected 2013
GATTCGTGAATAACTCATGTTTCCCAGTTCCAATCAGACTGATATTTTCATAAGTTGCTCTGTGAGTTTTTTGAAATCATCCATACAGTTTCCTCATACTTAAAAAGTCTTAAATAGCTTTAAGTTTTCTGTTTTATTCGTAAAGTTTATCCGCTTTTCTTATTTCGCAATAAACAATACTCCCAGAGTTCCCGGACCACAATGGCTTGAAACCACACCACCGGCGCGCGTCTCAAGAATTTCCTGAAAAATTCCAAGACTCTGCAGATAAGCCTGCACATCTTCCACAATCTTACGGTCACAGCCGGAATGTGTAATAAACACTCGCTCCGGTCGTGCATTTTTAAGGTCTGCCTCCATATCTCTGACATAAGACATGACTACAGAATGTAATTTGCCGCGATACTTCTTAGCTGCATCCATTGCACCGTTTTCTACTACGATCTTTGGATGCAGCTTCAATACACTTCCTGCCATAGCCGCAACCGCATTACAGCGTCCCCCACGATACAAATACATCAAAGTGTCTACCACAAAACTTGCACGCACTTTTGGCCTCACTTCCTCTAGCGCAGCCGTAATTTCTGCAGCACTTTTTCCTGCCTCGGCAAGCATCTTAGCATCCATTACAGACTGTCTCTGTGTTACGGAAATCCGCTGATTGTCCACTACCTGAACACGACCATTATAATCAATAGCAAGTCCCATTGCAGTAGAACAGGATGCACTCAATCCGCTTGACATCGGAATATGAACGATTTCCTCATAATCTCTCAGAAGCTTGTCCCACAGATCACAGAGATCAGCCGGACTTGGCTGAGATGTGGAGATCGGTTCATCCTTCTTAAGCTTCTCATAAAACTCTTCCTGTGTGAGAGTTACACCTTCAAGATACATTTTTTCATTAATATAAAACGGCATCGGTATCACATAAACGCCAAGCTCTTCGGCCTGGGCCTGTGTGATACCGCTGTTGCTGTCTGTCACAATGGCGATTCTGCCCATTCTCTATTCCTCCCAGTATCCATCTTATCTCTAAAAAAAGTCATAAAATCAGTGTAACATATTTTTCACAGCATCTCAATCCAAAATTTTTCTCTGTTTTTTCAGGTTAATTTGCACTTTTCTCAAAATGCTGGAAGTCTTTTGGATTACCCCAATCTCCTCCCCAGGTAAAGCCAAGTTGTGTAAAGATCTGATAACAGATATCATCATGGGTGATCACATGAGGCAAACCGCTGGATCGATCCAGATACTGCTGGGCATTTCCGTGTGCACAGCTGCCATAGCCGTTATTATATGTTACATATGGATTTTGCTGGGAATTAATATCGATAGCCCGTCCAAACGCATGTTTTGACAAATTCCCACTGCCTGTAGCATTTCGAAAACAAAATGCGGAAGTATTATTGTGTTCTATGGAATTGTAATCACTGCTGTCTCCGTCTCCTGCCCAGTAATTATCGATCAGAACCATCTCCTGGATCTGATATTGCTTTTCATACAACTGCTTGAATGCACTGAGAAAATCATCTACAATCTGAGCATTTACGATCAATTCTCCAACCTGTACCTGTCCCTCAAAATTATAGTGAAGGACTTTCAGATAACGAAGATCCGATAATGCGACATAATCATTGGCATAGTAAGATTTCCCGATGATACGGTTGTAGATCTCATCGCCCTCCACGATCTCATATGCCTGAAAATATTTATCCAGATCCGTTGCGGAAATCTGTGACGGATCTACAATTTCCTTCACTGCCAGATCTGTAATTCCCGCACTTGTTTCTCCGGGTGTAAGTGCACCGTTCTCTTCTGTCTGAGGTGTTGGCGTTGTCTCCGGTGCCAGTGGCGGTCCTGCCACCTCCCCGGTCTGTGTAGCAGCTTCTTTTTTTTCTTCCGGAGCCTCCGTTGGTGTTGGGGACGGTTCTTCTGGTGTTTCTGTCGGAGTCACGGTCGGAACTGGTGTCGATGTTGGCTCCGTTTTTTCTACGGTCTCTTCTGCTCCGATTTTACTTTGTCTAAAATCCAAACTGTCCGAAGCCTTATGTTGTGACAGATCCTTCTCTCTGCTTCTCATCGAAAAAAATATAGTACCTCCTGCCAAAGCTACAATAGCAACAATAATTATAATAATAGGATTTCTATGTTTTTTCCCACCCTGCATATTATTATTAAAATTACTTTCTGGTTCTCGTTCTAATCCATCATTCTGAGACTGAGGCCGTCTCCAGTAGGTATTTCCGCCTTCAAACTTTTGTCCACATTCCGGACAAAAAACACTTTTATCCGGAACCTCACAATTACAATTAAGACATCTCATGCTCTTTCTCCTAGCATTTAAGCGGACATTCATATTTCACCTTTATTACTTGCTCACAAACAAATACCGTTTTGGTTAAATATTTATTCCGCTATTTTTATAGTCAGAATGCGTCTGACACTTCATCAATTCTTACTTTGTCTACTGAAGATACTCACCCCACAGACGATCTGTAAAAGAATCAGAATAATCAGCACAATGACCTGTATAACTATTGTTCTATTATTGTTCTATTATTGTTCTATTATTTTTCATATTTTACCTCTGTCTGTCTCATTATTCTACCAATACTCGAACATCTGTAATACATGTGTCATCCCAGCTGGTGCCCTGATGCACGCCATCAATTCTTATCTGGATGGAAGATGCCTTAAACGGATGATTCAGCATTACATAAAATTCTTCCCAGGAATCCGGAAAATCCATCTGAAAGGAAAGGTCATCCAGTGTGATCGTTAATTTTGAAGGTCTGTTGTTTCCATAATAATATTTACCAGATTTCCAGTTTCCAAGTTTAAGGGCAATACATCTCACTTTTTCATTTTTATATTTAAAATTTGCTGTAATGCTCTCCCCGATTCCCGGTCCGTCAATACCTTCTTCCCAGTTCGTATCGGTATTATTGTCAAATGCAAGCAACGGATCATTGGAAACTCCGCTTGCCTGTTTGAGTTCTGATGATGCACTTGCTGATTCTATATATGCTTCATGGATATTGCTGAAATCTACAGAGGATTCACTCACAAGAGAAGCTGTTATTGCTGATGCAGGATAAGCCTCAGGCGTAGGAGTAGGCTTCGGTGTAGATGTCGGTTCCGGTGTTGCTGTTGGTTCCGGTACAGCTGTTGGTTCCGGTACAGCTGTTGGTTCTTCCGCTGATCCAACTTCTGACACATCACTCCCCGAAACATCTGTATTTCCAATACTGTAATCCGAACTGTCCGCAACTTTCTGTATGGTCTCATCCTTCGCCCTGCTTCTCAGTGCAAAAAATGCTGCGCCACCTACAGAAGCCACAATGGCAACAACCGCAATTATGATAATGAGCGGATTCTTGTTTTTTCTTCCACCCTGCATGCTGTTATCAAAATGATTCCCTGCTGCCATTCGCTCCGGTCCATTATTCTGAGACTGAGGCTGTCTCCAGTATGTATTCCCGCCATTTTGCTGCCCCGGATAGGGCCCGCCGAAATTCTGGGACTGATTTCCATAGGAACCTCCAAAATTCTGATTCTGAGAAGGATTTCCATAGAAGCCTCCCTGATTCTGAGACTGATTCCCATAAGGATTTCCATAATTTCGAGGTGAGGTTCCATAAATATCTGAAGAATTCTGAGGCTGATCCCAAAGAGAATCTTCCGTATCCTCAGACCGATCATTGTATGTATCCTCTTTATTCCGCTGCTGATCTCCATATACATCTTCCGCATCCTGCTGCTGATCATTATATGTTTCTCCGGAATTTTCTGCCTGACTGCCATTTACACCTTCAAGCTTTTGTCCACATTCCGGACAGAAAAGACTTCCTTCCGGAACGTCGCAATTGCAATTAGGACATCTCATACTCTTCCTCCTAACATATCAAGCGGATATTCGCAATTTACCTTCACTGTCTGCTCATAAGCACATAACTGCTCTGCTGTTCTGGGTCAATCGGATATTTATTCCGCTGTGTTTATTTTGTTTTTTACTGCCAGAATACGTCTGACAGATTCGTTGATTCTTTCTTCTGTTATTGTTCCATTCTGCACAGCATTTCTGACACCCGCATATGCCGCCGAAAAATCAGCAGGCATCAGGATCATATCTGCGCCCGCCTGTACCGCTCTTACAGCGGCATCTCCTGATGCATACTCATTGGCAACTGCTCCCATATTCATTGCATCCGTAATGACCAGCCCCTGAAATCCCAGCTGATCTCTCAGAATTTCTGTACATATGGTATAAGACAGACTTGCAGGCGTGTCATCTCCTGTGATACCCGGGCAGGAAATATGTCCCATCATCACAAAATCAGAGCCTGCTTCTATACCTTTCTTAAATGGAATCCACTCACAGTTTTCCAGTTCTTCCCTTGTTTTATAGACATAGGATTTTCCTTCATGACTGTCTTCATAAGTATCCCCATGTCCCGGAAAATGTTTCAGGGTAGACAGCATTCCTTTCGTATGCAGCCCTTTTACCTCTGAAGCTACCATAGCCCCATCGATTGAAGGGTCACTTCCAAAAGAACGGCTGCCTATTACTGTATTCTGCGGATTTGTCAGTACATCCGCAACCGGAGCGAAGTCTACATTAAATCCCAGTTCACTTAAATAACTGCCAGTCTGACATCCGGTCTCATACGCTTTCAGGCTGTCTCCAGTCTGTCCGATCGCCTGCATGGAATCATATACCGGTGTTTCCATAATTCCACTTTTTGCAATCCGGCTTACAATACCGCCTTCTTCGTCTACTCCCACAAAGATCGGTACTCCACCTGTCTCCTGTGACATCTGCTGATAGCCTGCGATCAGATTTTTTACCTGATCATAACTTTCAATATTGGCAGACATCAGAATTATTCCTCCCACCGGATAAGCCTCATAGGCTCCTCTTGTTGTATCTCCTGCGCTGACTGCATTCCCTGCCAGAGTTTCCGGGGTGATAAAAAAAAGCTGTGCTATTTTTTCTGCCAGAGACATCTGCTGTATTTTCTCTTCAACGTTTTCTTCCTGTACCGGGTCTGCTTTCACCTGCACATGGGTAATCCCGGATGTACAGATGAAAGTGATACCTGCCAGCAAAATCGCTGCGAATCTTTTTTTTCTGCTATTCATATTCACATATATATCCTATTTTACCTGAAAAAGATGGAACAACACTTAAAATATCATCCGGCACATCATTCATATACCAGCCTCCATCATTGGATAAGAGATCCAGTACATGTTCTTCTACTCCGTCACCATAAAAGCTCGGTTCACCGGCAAACCAGCAGGAAGTTGTATGAGCCGTCCAGCTTGCACCGGAATTCAGTGCTTCTCCGAACAGTTTATTATCATTGTCTGCCCAGTAGTATTCATACTGATCCATCTCACGCCTTCCACTTATATAGAACTGTTTTTTCGCATAGTTCGTATTTGACTGGAGAAGATTTATGATTGCTGCATATTCCTCCTGGGTATTGATTCTTACAAGATATCCACCTTTTTGTCTGCACCGGTCAAATGCCTGCGTCCAGGTACAGTCTTCTATGACAACTTCATAAGTATGTATCTGTTTTTCTGTATCCGGAGCTTCTGTCGGTGTCGGAACAGGGGTGTTGGTCGGTACTGGGGTGTTTGTTGGTTCAGGTGAAGGTGTCGATGTACTCACCGATGTTGGAATCAATGTAGGTTCCGGCGTCTTTGCATTTTTTGTCACTTCTGACTTTTTCGCCGCTTCTGCTACGGACATATCATCCAGCTGTTTCTGCTTCGCTGAAAGCGCGCCGGGCAAAGCGATCCTGTCTGTTTTTACTGCATATACTGCTCCGCCTGCGATCACAGCAACGCCTGCCACTGCCGCAACTGCTACAGCAACAGGAAACTTCTTTTTTTGTGGAGCCGCATAATTCCCACCACTTTGGGGAAAACCTGTCTGTCTTATCTTTACTCCACATTCCGGACAAAAGATGCTGTCATCCGGTATGTTTTTTCTGCATCTTGGACATTTCATAGTTTATTCCTCTGCCTGTTATGCGTTTCCATCAGAAGTAGTTTCCTCTGAGTTTTCTTCCTCCCCGGAATCCGATTCTGCGGCTCCGGCGTCATCCACTCCGCTTTCATCACTTTCTTCGGTCACTTGTGAATCCTCAGAATTACCATCATCTGTGACATTATCCGCGCTTTCATCATTGTTTGTTTCCTGACCATCTGGCGCTGCTGTTTCATCACCTGGTGTTCCCTGATCCGGGTTCTCCGGTTCATTCACTGGTTCTCCCTGGCCGTTGGAATCTGCCGGATTCTTTCCCTCAGGTTTCTTCTGCACTGCAGCATCAGGATCATTTTTTCCCTGCTTATCTGATGGCTGCTGTTTCTTTTTATCTGCCGTATCTTTCTTTTTGTCATTGCCTGCCTGCGCAGGTACCGGCTCTCCTGTCGGTTTTTCCGGAATAACTTTCTGCTCTGTTTCCTGCATGTTCTCCTTTGGGGCGATCGCGGTTTTTACCAGACTTGCAGTACCTGCAAGTGCCATTACAGTAAACACAATAAACAGAATGTTTGTTACTTTATTCTCTCTCATTTCATACCAGCCTCCTTTACGTCCTTTTCTTTTTGCTGTATCCGTTTATTAACGGTAATATCCTGCCCCTAACTGCTGAAGTCTGGCAATTCTGTCGTGGCTGTCCGGATGTGAGCTTGCCAGTGCGGCAAACAGCCCGGAAGCTTTCTGCTCATGTGTACTGAAATAATCAAGTAATGCACACAGCTGGTCTCCATATCCAAGCTGAAATGCAAACTCATCGGCCTCAAACTCATTTCCACGGCTGGATTTCATGACAAGCAGTGTTCCAAGACCTGTCCATATCCTGAGAAGAAGATTCACTGTTATTACAGCGAGAAATCTTGAAAAGATCATAAATAAATGCGTAATAAAACCATCTTCGCCACCCATAAACAGACACATGATCGTAGTAATGATATCAAAGAACCAAAGGCCGATATTAAAGAATGTAACAAGCATATTTACAAACATATTACCAACCGAGATCAGCAGGATAAGATCTGTATCTTTATGTGCAAGATGTCCGAATTCATGTCCCAGTGTCGCCCGGATCTGCTCATCCGGCATATTCAGAAGGCCTCTTGTAACACATACTGTCTTTCGTCCCGTTGCAAAAGCGTTCGGACTGTCATCATCTGTGATATACAGCTGAATGCTGGAATTCAGAGAAGGATCTTTCTGTTTTGCTTTCGCATAAACTTCCCGGAATATCGGTTCCAGACGGTTGATATCCTCTGCACGTTTCAGTTTTTTACATCTTGTCTGAAAACGAAGGTACCATTCTCCGATCGGTGACAGTGCGATCGTAACAGATACAAGATATAAAACAATTCCGATCACAATTCCAAGCGGAATATTGTCTGGTACAAACAACACCGTAAATCCGCAGACAAGTGCCACATTCAGGATCAGATAAATGATTACGGAAATATTGGACTTTCGAAACATCCTTGTAAGGAAATCAAAAAGATAAAATCCACTGGATCCGCTGCTTACGCTGACACCTGCATTTGATGTATTCTTTGTTTTTACAGGTTTTTTATTTGTCTGGCTTTTTGTTGGCTGCGAAGTATTGATTCTCGTGTCTGCCATCTGCTGGTTCGGGCTGTTCTGATCCACTCCTGACGGACCCGGATTTCTCTGCTGATTCCAGTTTCCCTGTACATTGATCTGCCGGAGTTTATGGTTCCGGGGTCTGCTTTGGGAAGACTGATTATGTATTTCCTGGCCTTCCGGTGACTGTTGGCTACGGTTATTCTGAGTACTTTCCAGCTGTGTACCCCAGTTATTCTGATTATTTTCCGGTTGTGAAGTCCAGCTATTCTGAACATTTTCCGGCTGTGGGGTCCAGTTATTCTGAACATTTTCTGGCTGCCGGTTTTGATTTCCCTGGCTACTTCCCTGCGGTGGTCTCCAGTATCCCTGACTGCTTGCAGCCTGGCGTCCCCAGATTCCCTGGTCATCGGATGGCTGCCCCCATCCATTTCCATTATCCTGGGAGGCCTGGTTATTTCCGCCAAGCAGATCTGAGCCACAGCCCGGACAGAATCGCTCTGATCCGGTCCGCAGTTTTCTTCCACAAAATCTGCAGAACTTTGCCATACTCTTCCTCCTTTTTTTATCTGTATCGAATATACAGTTCTTTATCTCTCTCTTCTTTTTGACGCAATAATGTTATGGATAATGATAACAATATCACCTGTGATTCCAACCAGGATCAGTCCAATACTGATAGCCATGGTAATCTTGTCAGGAACCAGAAGACAAAGTACCAGAGATATGACAACGCCGACCAGAAGTGCGACTACAGCCGCTATGATCAGAATTATCGGTGAACTCTCATCCTCTTCATCCATTTCTTCATCTTCATCGAGCTCATACCGTGTCCTTGCCGAACCCGGATATGGTCTTCTCTGCTCCGGTCTGTCATAAGATTCCCGGTACTCTCTCCTGGACACTCTTCCACCGTATCTCTTGCAGTAAATACTCTTCCACTCATCGTCAAGACGGTTCAAAAATCTTCCAAGATTAAGTTCTCTGGCAGTATCCTCCTTCAAAAGCTGGTAAGATGCCGCAACATCATTGTTTGCAAAAGCTTCGGGTTCTCTTGCTGCCAGACGTAAAATTCCATTGCCGGCTGCATTTCTTATGGCATCTGCTTCAAAAAGCTGAAGCCTTTCTGTATAAAGCAGTAATTCCAGAGCTGCACGAACAGCCTGGACAGGCGTATACTCTGTACCATAAATCTTCCGCAGCACATTCTCCAGATTAAAGTCTTTTTTTCCTTCCATCATCATGATCAGCTGCTCCTGGAGCAGGGCAAAAAAGTAACGATACTCTGGCCGTTCTTCTCTCTTAAGTCTTTCATCAACTGGCGTCAGATACGCTGAGATATCCTGGCTTTTCAGGATTATATTCTGCATTTTTTCCAGATTTTCCATATCCTGACTGTAATAAATGCACCACAGAACATTAAGACGCTTCCAGTCTTTCGGGAAAATCTTCCGGCGATCACATTCCTGGATCATATTTTTAAGGAAGCCAACCTGCGCTGCATTTAATCCGAACACCTGTGTTGCATTCATCTTTGCGATCAGAGATAAAAATTTATTCTTCAGCTTCCGCTCAATTCCTGAATTCTCACCAAATATCTTCTTATAATTTAAAACCTCATCCTGAAATACTTCACACCAGGCAGCAAGTTCATTATTTCCCTGCTTTTTTTGGCACTGATGTCTCAGCATATTGAAATATGCATTTACGATCACACTGTATGTCTGTTCATTCAGCCACTGATTTTCTTTCACACCGCTTAAAAATACTGCTGTCTGATCCAGATTGGCAAGGACATATTCGGAAAGAACCATTTCCTGTCCACCATGGATAAACCACTCTGTAATGATCGCCCATCGCTGTTCTACTGTCAGCTGTTCCAGAAGGAGTCCCTTTCTGTCATCTTCCGCATGCGCATATAACTCGTACAGAATCATGGATACATAAGGTTCCGGACAATCTGCCAGGTCAGAAAGTGCCTGCTGGATCTCTTCCATATCCGAATATCCGCCTGGTTTCCGGCAATTATAGATTTTTGCACATTCCGATACATAAATCGCTTCCTGTATGATCGCCTTTTTTGCCGGCACATGCATCAGCCATTCGTGCAAATACTTTCCTGTTTCATGGAATACCATTGCCTCGCATTTTTCTCCCAGCTCCGCAACGATGTATTCAAACAGAGGTCTCCATTCTACGTTCAGGAACTGTCGGTCTCTGAATGTGGCAAAATAGATCAGGTGCCATACTGCTTCTGTATTCAGAACCGTTTCTTTTGAACTGCACTGCTCTTTAAAACAATTCCACAGCACATCGGATCTGTGTTCCTGTCCTGGAGTTTTTTTCAGTTTCTTCTCTTCCTGGCTTAAAAGACCATGCGCCTGTTTACGCAGATTGCCGTTTCCATAAAACAGCTGAAAAAACAGATTTCCATAAATTTCTTCCATGTTTTCATCTGTGATCTCAGAATAATTTAACGGACGGCTTAATGCTCCCATCAGCTGTGAAGTATACTCCCATTCATCTGTGCTCACACACTTTCTGTACCAGTCCTTCAACAGTGCAAAAATATTTGCTTTCACCGGACTGGAATGGGAAATCTGATCATCTTCACATATTTCGATCAAAAACGTTCTGAGGAAATCTTTTTTGTACCATTCTGCCTCTGTCTGCTCTCTGACATTCTTCAGAAAATCCAGGAATTTCTCTTCTGCCAGAGCATTTTCGCTCTCAAGAAGCTCCCTCAGAAGCTGTGCAAGAACTTCATCTGTCTGGTCAGATGCCAGATCCTGTATCAGGCATACCATGATCTCATCCTGACAGTTTTCAGGACCAGTTCTATGAGATCCTTCTTTATGTTATCCGAATATCCCGGGTCCTGTGCTTCGCAGCTGAGCATTTCCCTGAATATCGATGCAGCATATTCTGTCCAGTATCCTGCTATATAGTAGGATACTCCAAGTATAAGCTGTTCTCTGGATCTTTTGTCTGCAAAATTCTGCTTCCGATTATCATTCAGTCCAAATATAAGGTTAAACATTTCCGGTGTATTCGCATTTTCATAAACCCGTTCCTGTCCGAAAAACTGAATGTATTGCCTGTTAAATTCCGCTTTTTCTTCTTCCTTCTGCAGGGTATCCCATATGAATCTGCCATAGGATGTATCCAGATCTCCACTCACATAACTTTTTTTGTTCTGAAGGTCAATGATAGAATATTCACTGTTTACCCATTCTTTTGCAAATCCACTTTCCATAAATATCAGCTGATACCCCTTCAGGACAGAAGCCTCCGGATTTGCTCCTCCGCAGGATACTGCACTGATATTCTGACTGATGAAATCCGGCAGAACTTTCAAAGTTGCCGCAATGATCTGCTCAGCATAACCATTTCCACCGGCTGCATTCCATGCAGGGCGGAACTGATCTGGCAGTACAACCAGAACTTTGTCATTCTCATGGCCCCTGTAATCCATATATCCAACTCTCTGGACAATGCTGCTGATATAATCAATAAAAAGTTCCTGTGTAAAACCTGCACGTTCAAAAACAGAAATTTCCGTTTTTTTCTGTGGATTTTTAAACAGGGAATACTCCGGATTTGCTTCGATACGCCCACGGGCACCATTTCTTTTTGACTCTTCAATTCGCGCCTGTACCGATGGATAAGGTTCAAAATTCTGCAGATTGAGTGCATATTCCGGTTCTCGTAAAAAGCGTCCCTTATCTTCCTCTGCCAGAATGTAACTGCTGCTGTATGTAAAATCACGGAACTCGCCGGAACTTCTTTCACCGGACATATTTCCTTCTGCTTTCAGTCTGTATGCACGACTTACTACTGTAAGCTGCTGATTCAGCCTCTTGATCTTCAGAACGCCTCGATATGTTCCGGTGATCTCCGAAGGAACAGGCCGGATATCCTCCAGTGTTCCTACTGCTTCACATTCTCTGGCTACAAGCTTCGCCTGATCTTCTCTGGCAAACATATCTCTGCTGATGGTGACTGTCGTACTGTCTCCCTTTGAACCGGAACGTGAAAAATATCCTTCTGTACATCGGGAATATATATGTTGTCCTATCATGCTGTTTCCTCCTAACGTCTATGAAACCAGGAATGTTTTTTTGGCGGTTCCGGAATCTGCTCATCCCAGTTTTCCGCAAAATTTCTTCCCCATTCATTAACCACCCTCTGTGGTGCATCATAAAATTCTCCTCTGAAGAAAGGAGGTACAAAATTCAGTCTCATCAGAAGATAAAGCAACGGTTCTTCCACACGGATCGGATGGATCAGACGGAAATTATCAAGATTATCTCCGCTTACCTTTACAGCTGCTCCCAGAGCGGATACAGAAATATAATATGGACTGAAAAATGTCTGATCCAGGAAATTTGATAATCCTCTGGAAAGATACTGGATACACGCTCTGGTAGACTGATTCATAGGATTAAAATAAGTATCCTCCAGATTGGAATCCGGAATCATCTGAAATCTCGGTGCGATCACTGGCTGATTCAGCGGAATTCCCAGCTGCTGGTAATTTTTGTACAGAAGATCAGTTTTGGTCAGTGCAACAACACTTGGCCTCTGAATCTGTCCCATATCTCCGGTAACACAATCCAGGATTGATGTTTTCATGCCGGAAATCGCTTCTTCCAGCTGATCGATATCACGGTTCATATACTGTTCCGGAAGCCGATTGTACACACCCTCCAGAGTCTCCGGATCAACCATCATGATAAATCCATCCGACTCCTTAAACTGGGGAACATTGATATTGGAAAGATCCTCATTTCGTTCTCCGTTGAACATCTCGCCTCGCATATCAATCAGACCCAGAATACATTTCTTATTAGACTGTGCAGATCCTGGCATTGCGGTATAATCTGCCTGAAGAAGATACGGAGTTTTTCTGTCCTCCTGTGTTGTCGCCGGAAGTCTGTTCTCTCTTCTTATGTGTGAAGCAAACTGTTCATATTCCCTTCCTGTAACTCCCAGAGTCTCAAAATGAACAAAGCCCTGCGGAAGTCCAAAATTTCCTCCGCTCAACATCATGTGTAAAACTGTAAGATATACTGTTTTTCCTGCGGAGCTGGGTCCCATAAGGCTCACCAGGTACATCGGCATTTTTCCTGCCTGAGGGATCAACTGTGAATGACAATGCGGACAGTAGAACTTTCTCACGATTCCACTTACCTTTTCCTCACCGATCTCCAGATCTTTCACCTCTACAGCCTGCACCAGTTCTGTATTTCTGCACTCATCACTGACTGCATACTCCGGAGAAATGGTTACCGGATACACCTCTTCATTTGTGATCACGCTCTCACTTCGAAGCTGTGCAAGACTTTTGTACTGAATTTCAATATGCTTCTCTTTCAGCACAAATTTATTTGCTCCAGATTTTCTGTCATTAAGCTGAATATCATCAGACTGCCGGATTCCCTCAAAATTATCTGACCTGATCTCATCCTTCGTAAGCTTCACGCATCGTTCTGCTTCTCTGATGGGACGCAGGCACTGTATACATTTTATCGGATAATAACTCATATCTGCCTCCTGCTCCTTTTATTTTTTATGAAAAATCGAAAACAGTGAAAATTTTCCTCCTGTGTCCTGTTTCGAACGTGGTATCTGAATCGCTTCTCCACTCAGTTTTATATTTTTTTCTTTTGTCTGCACCTGTGGCAATCCCGGCAGTTCCGGGAAATAAAGATTTCTGTATTCATTGATTCCCGCGCGGATCTCATTTGGAATTTCAAATCTCAGGATCGTTCCTCCCCAGAAATATTCATAATACAATAGTCCCTCCGGGATTTCTTTGTCACTCTGAAGCAGTAAAGTGTGCCCTGCATTTGTACAAACCCAGTTCCATTTCACTGTGGCAATTCCACAGTATACATTTATAAGATACTGTTCCTGTGACGCAAGTGCCATGATCTCTCTTCCGGAAAGTTCTCTTCTGGAGTCTGTCACAAATATAAGAAAACGTGTACTGTTGATACTTTCCATATCCAGATTATCCGACTGAAAAGAGACTTCCATGCAATGATTGATGCACTGCGAATAACTGATCATTACCGGAATACTCACATTCTCTTTATAAATCCACACGAAATATGCATTTTCTTCATTTTCAGATATTGTCCATGAGAAGCGGAACCGGCCATAATCCATCTGTCTTCCTTTTAAGTCTTTTAATGCTATTACCATTACTTTCTCCTTTGTTACTCAGAGTATATGCGGTTCTCTGCAAAACGCCCGGAAATACGGACGATCTCGATACGGTCATCCTGAGGGCAGCCTTTAAAACTGATATCATAAGTGGGCTGATTCCGCAGACAGCGGCACAGGAGATTTTCTTCATTTCCCATCACAAATAATGTCTGATGACTGCTTGCCTGAAATCCTCCGATAAGTCTCACAGGAAATTTCCAGTTCTCTTCCAGTTTTTTAAAAAACTGTGTGGAATCTCCCTGTACAAGATTTGTCAGGCGTACCTTCATATATTCTTCACGGTTTTCAAGACTTCCCGCAACGATCCGGTTACAGATCTCCAGCAGATCATTTCCGGTTCTGTTTTTCTGATCTTTTTCATGATCCTTAAAAAAGCCTGCTATGATCTTCTGATATTTATGAAATATATGGATCACTTCATGGGGATGATTATTATTATATTCTTCCATCCATCGTCTGGCTTCTTCCTGTGCATCTGCCACAAATCCTCCGCCGGTGTTAAAAAGAAGTTCTGTCTGTCCCAGTCTTTTTTCCTGGTTGCTGACAGCCTGCTCCATAGATTGAAAGACATCATCCAGCACTTTCTTTTTCTGGCGGAACCTTTTCATGTTTTCTTTCTCCGGCGCCAGTCCTTCTGCAATGATCTTCCTTGGAGCCTGACGGATCTCTCCTGCAAGCCACTGTTCACAGGACTGTCTCATGTCCGGATAAAACATCCCCTGACGTACATCAATCACCGGACTGTTTTCCAGGATCTTCTGTGATCTTTCTTCCAGAATGCCAAGATGATTTACTGCCCCATTGAGTTCCAGCAGATATTCATCAACAAACGAATCCCACCATTCCTGTACCACCTCTGCTGTAGCCTTAATGGGATGAAGATAATAATCGTTGGCAAACTTTTTCAGCCGTTTTTCCAGTTTCTGCATATCATTGCCAGGAATCACACTGTATATTGGTGATGTACATATTTTTCCATCTGGTCCATGAGGTATTTTTTCCATTCGCTTTTTCCAGGATGCACTTTCAAAATACTCGTACTTCATTTTATCAAATGCTGTAGTCCGCCTTCTGCCGGCACTTTTATAATATTCATGTACTGCCAGTAAGCGATTCAGTGTAAGAGATTTTACCGGTTCACATACAGAAATGGCTCTTGCCGTAAAAAAATATTCTTTTTCATTACTCCTGACCGGAAGAAGAACACCCTGGGTTTTTTCTTTATCTTCACAGTCTGTATCCTGAAATATCATAAGCATGATTATCGTTTTGATCTTCTGTTCCAGATTGATCTTATGTCCGTTCTCATTGACATCAGAAAGTACGCAGCATGGACAGCAGCATTCCAGATAATTTTTGCGGCCGTTTTCCATGATCCGGTCCATTTGGCGGCGCAGCATCTGTACTTTATATTTTGTGAGATCTACATTATAACTTTCCACCATCAGAAACGGATGCCATTCCACAGAAATCTGGCGTTTTCTCATTTCTGTCTGCATCATGATCCAGGAATCCGCCACTCTCTGTTCATCTTCTCTCTGACACAGACAGTCTATAAGAAATACCGGACATATCAGGATTTTGTCAAATCGGACATCCAGATAATCCTGCGATGCCTGATTGATCCTGCCTGCAAAAGCATGAAATGCCTCTTCTCCTGTTGTTCTTTCCCAGTCACTGATGATCTGGACAGTTCTGATATCCGATACGATCTTTTTTATTTCCTCTTTAAAAAGCAGCTCTGCTTTTCTGCAGCTTGTCTCGCTTCCTATCACCCAGATAAACACCAGTGTTTTCAGAGATACAAAGTTCTGGCTGTTAAAAGTTTTCTGTTCTTCTGCATCATTAAGAATACTCTCCAGTTTTTTTTCGATCACTTCTGTATTTTTTTCTGCCTGATACAGACTTTCTTCCATTCAAGTCTCCTCCCACTTATGTTATATTTCAAGGAAATCCGGCCTAAGCCGGATCTCCTTTCTCTTCTCAGATATTATTATTTGGATCTTCTCCGGAAGGATTTCCCCATGATGGCATTCCGGCATCTCCCGGCTGAGAAACCGGCTGGCTTCCTGGCATTCCATTTCCTCCCTGAGGATAGCCCGGCTGACTTCCCGGCATTCCCGGCATTCCGGTTCCTCCTGGATAACCTGGCTGACCTCCCGGCACTCCTGGCATTCCGGTTCCTCCCGGATAGCCTGGCTGGCCTCCCGGCATTCCTGGCATTCCGGTTCCTCCCGGATAGCCTGGCTGGCTTCCCGGCATTCCGGCTCCTGCAGGATAATATACGATCATCTGCTGCATTTTTGTATCAAAAACCTGCTGACCTGGCTGCGGCTGTGCGATCGGCTGATAGGTCATCGGGTCCAGATATCTCGGCACTTCCGGCTGATACATAACCTGCTGGCGCACCTTCGTATCAAAAACAAGCTGGCCTGGCTGTGGCTGTGCGATCGGCTGATAGGTTGTTGGATCCAGATATCTCGGCGGCTCTGCCTGATGATTTACAGGCTGCTGTTCTTCTGTCCGATGAATATCATGATGATCCCACTCCTGATGGTGGTCACTCAGATTTGACTGCTCGTCTATTGGAAGCATTCTGGTCATTTCCTCAATGATTCCCTGATAAAAATCCAGTTTATTGATACATTCTGCTTTTTCATCCGGTCCTGCATTATAGAGTTCCTGACGTACCGTTTCTACCTGTTCCTTATATTCCGGAATATACTGCTCCCGGATTTCTTTATAATGTTCCTCTCTCTGTCCCATACTGTCTTTGATACGCGCTCTCAGATTTGTATACTGTGTATCAATTTCTGCACGCATCTTCTTATCCAGAAGTTTACAGAGTTTCCGATACACCTGATATTCCCGGTAGTCCGGAGCCATTTCCTGTCCAACCATCAGCGTGATCGGCATCGGATCCATGTCTGATCTTTTATATACCACATCCATGATCTCATTTTCATAGATCATATGAGCTACTTTTGCGTATGCATAATATTTCGGATAATAAAGTTCATCTTCCAGCTGCTGGATCTTTTCTGCAAGCTGGCATTCTCGTTCCAGCTGTCTCATTACCTGCGGATATCTCAGGATATTTTCACGGATATTATCTTTTTCTCTTTCCAGCTTATTTCCCTGTACCTGATTGTTTTCGGAATTTCCGATGCTGCGCAGATACGTACCAAATGGTTTCAGAACCAGCTCTTCTCCGGAATCCCATACTGCCATCTTGATCTTTGTCAGCTGCTCGATCTTCTTAAGAATTGTCGGCGCATTTAAATTGGCCTTGCTTACAGATGCGGCAACTTTTTCATTGGCTTTTTTGAGGACAATATTTCCATTATGTTCTGTGATCAGGTCCAGCTTTACTGCTTCATCAAAAAGTTCTCTGTATTTTTTATTATTTTTTCTGGTCCGTTCACAGGTATAAATTCCATGCCAGGAAGGTTCTACATACGGAGACGGCAGATAATCACGCCACTCTCTGATCAGATGTTTACCCATTCCTGCTTTACCAAGCATCTGTTCCTCATATGCCTCTTCCATCTTTTCAAGGAAATCATTGGAATACAGTGGAAATCCGCTGGCAACCTTGACAATATAAAATCTGCTTCTCTCATCACTCTGCTTGATAATGACTTTTGTACTTAAATTTTTTGCTCTAATATGTGCCACTGCGGTCTGATAGATTACCGGGCAGTCACTTGGAATGGACAGAATGGAAAATTCATCTGTCTTTCCATCAAACTGTGCACTTTTTTTATACATGGCATAGGACTTGTCAAGAAGATGATCGATGCAGTCACCGATATATTGGTTCAGGCTCTGTCCTGATTTCAGTTTCGTAGACATAATATTTTCCATGTTGATCGTAAGAAGTTTGCTGAAATGCTCAGAAATAAATCCGGAAATAAATCCTGGAACATCTACAGTTCCTGCAATGTTCTCATCAACGTTGTCAATATCTCTGCCGATCCACTTGTGGATATTTTCTGCCAGACTTCCAAGGAAAGAATTTTCTGCCGCAAGAACCGCCGCATTGAATTCCATCTGCTTCGTATGTTCAAACTGCAATGGGCGGATCAGAACATCCGTATCTTCCTGCACAACAGCTTCCTGTGCCTTGATGATCTCCACATTGTCATGGAATATCTTTGGAAGCTCAAACAGTGTATCTGTCAGAGGTTTCAGAATATTATCATAGTATAATTTCAACCGTCCCTGAAGAATCTCAATAACTTTTACGATCTCTTCATTTAAAAATGCAGATTCTTCATTTCTGTACCATCTTTCAACAGAATCCAGATAATCTTTTGCAGCCTGTTTTTTCTTTCCAAATCCCGCATTCGTTCCCATGACATACATCTGCTGCATTTCTTCCTTCATTCTCTGGGACTGGCCTGCACACTGGCCTTTCAGTTCATTGCAGTAATTCTTAAATCCTTCCAGCATATGATAGAGAGAATAACTTTCCTCTGATTTCACAAAGTATCTCAGATATACAGGACCTGTTTTCTTATTCTGAAGATTCGATTTAATGTAATTTTTCAGTTTTCCTTCCAGATAGCTTGGAAGATTTCCGGATTGTTTTACTACCGCACGCTGAAAATCCGCAAGCCAGTTATAAGCGGCATTATACGGTGTGTTATTTGGCCAGATATCCTTATAGTCAAACTGCTGCAGTGCCGGTCTCGGAATAACCTCTCTGTACAGCAGACTTCGGATATTATCTTCTGTCATTTCCAGATCACGATATACTGTGACATTAAATTCTTCCTGCGTTGGACGATTTCTGAACATTCCCTGATCCAGACGTTCAAATACACGTGCAGCAACCAACGTTGAAATCTCTGTATAAGGAATTTCAATCTTTGCGGCACCAACGGACAGGTATTTATAGCATGCCGGATACGGAGCCCTTGTCTCCAGTGCGGTCATATATCCCTGAATGTTATTGTACATCTGTGTCATTGCGGTATTACCACCATCACCGCCACCGGCTTCTCCCGCAACGTAAGCAAAAATATTCTCCGCAACAGAACGCAGGATCTTTTTGTAACTGAACTGGTGACCGTGGATATCTGAAGCATCCAGAAGATGGCAGAAATCAAATGGTGCTGCAAATTCATTTAATTCATAGCCAGGAAATTTCTGATGGTAACGTTCCATATGCTCACTGGAGTTCATCCAGTAATCCAGTTCTTTCAGGCAGGCAAAACCGTTTGCACGCAGAGATGTATCTGCACCACCATTTAACTCATTGACATCTGTCATGATCAGATAGCCCAGGATATTTACATTTGGTATGGATTCTTTAGCCACTTTTCTTAAAATATAGGCCATATCCAGAAATGTACCTGCACCGGTACCACCGGAAATACCGCTGAATAAGATGATTCGGATATCATTGATCTGTGTATTGCTGATAAGACTGCTGATCTTGCCCTTAATATCTGCAACTACTTTTAAGATGTTATTTGCCAGAAGCATACGTCCGATCTGGCGGATTCCACCTGCACCATCCGCACCTGCAATAGCATTTACATCTTTATCAAACCACTGCCAGTATTCTACACCATTGTCTTTCTGTTTCAGGACATTCTCGATAACCTTGTCTACCGCATCCACAGAAATATCACAGAACTCTGTTCCACGTCTGTCAAAATGTGCGGTACCATATGCAAGATTTTTGGTTTTCTTATCGGTATCAATTTCCAGAAATCCAATATTTTTCGGTGTGTCCGCAACAGGTGTGTTACTTTCATCAGTAGGAAGGATCATTCTATTGGTGATCTGATCCTTAATGCGGATCAGTGCATCCGCACCACTTCCTCCAAGTCCTACAAACAGCACTGCCTGTTTTTCCTCAGGCGCAACTCGTGCGCCTGCGTAATAAATACCGCCATTCTGGCCAAGGCTCAGTGCCTGCTCCAGTAAGCTGATCGTTCTTTTTTCTTTTGCCATAACATGTCCTCCGTTTAAGGATTATTTTATACCGTTTATAAAAAATAACTGCGATCAGAAAAAGTCATCTCCGCTTCCGTCACTTCCGGAACCGCCAAAGTTAAATCCGCCGTTTCCTCCCGGCTGGGTATTTCCCTGGCTGTCGCCACCAAAGCTGCCACTTCCGAAGTCGTTTCCTCCCTGGTTGTTTCCGCCTCCGAAACCGTTTCCTTCCTGGCCGTTTCCTCCGCCGAAGTCATTTCCGCTTCCGAAACCGTTTCCACTTCCGAAGCCATTTCCTCCCTGGCTGTTTCCTCCGCCGAAGTCATTTCCTCCTCCGAAACCGTTTCCGCTTCCGAAGCCATTTCCTCCCTGGCTGTTTCCTCCGCCAAAGCCATTTCCGCCTCCGAAACCGTTTCCGTCTCCGAAACCATTTCCACTTCCGAAACCGTTTCCTCCACCGAAACCATTTCCTCTCTGGCCACCATATGGACTGCCAGTATGGCTGATATCAAAATCACTTCCTCCAGATCCATAAATAGATCCGGACATTTTCTGTTCTTTTCCGACGATCAATGTCAGCACACTTCCACCCTGCTCAGATAGGCTGACATACTGAATGGAAATTCTGTCGCCTTTTCTGACAGATTTTTTTACACCCTTTTCAGTGTCGATCTTCTGATTATCAATCTGGATCATGCCTGTTGTCTTTGGAAGCACACAGACTTCAATTCCATCTTTTAATGCTTTCAGCTTGATATTCTGTACCAGAGCCTGAAGGCCTGTACGCATAAACACTTCATTATATGTATTTCTTGCTACCTGATCCTCATTGATCACAGTCCCCAACAGCACTTCGGATTTTTTGCCCGGCAAAGTCATAGATACGCTGCCTGGTGTCAGGCTCTGAAGAGCAGGCGGCAATGTGAGCTGCATAGTGAGCAGATCACGGAATTTCGGTTTCATTGCACGGAGAATGAAGAAAATTGCAGCGATCACTGCAAGGATCAATACCAGTACTCCGATAACGATCGTCCATACGGATTTTACGTTTACCCGCATTGTAAATCGTGCGCTCTGTCCATATTCATCCGCAATACGGAGATTTACATCCTGACTACCATTTTTTAACGGAACGATCTGGAATGTTTTGGTATCTGGATTAAAGGAAACCTTCGCATTTATTTCACTGTCTTCTTCAATATCACAGTTAATCTTGGATGTTGCGTCGTATGTAGTGATCTCGTCCAGAGGAATTTCCTTGGTCTTTCCGAATGGTTTTCCCAACAGTGATACTTTTTTCACATCTCCGCTTTTTACAGATAACGGAGTACTTTTTATGATCATCTTGTATGGGGTTGTTTCTTTTGAGAAACTTTCATTTCTTCCATTAAGAACTACTTTTACTGTATAATCACCCGGCTTCTCTGCCTTCATGGTGTATTTGAACCTGTAGCTGTCTGTATCCATAGGGATCTGCTGTTCTTTTCCACTGGCATCTGTGATAATACAGGTAGCAGTTGCACCATACAGAAGATCATCATCTGAAATTATCTGATCTCCGCATTTCAGAAGTGCTGTCATATTGATATCATCACCTGTTTTCGGTGAAGAGTAAGGTTCATATCAAATGTGGTCAGCAGATTGATCTTGATCGAATCCTTTGCGTCGCCTGCCACACTTACAGTCCATTCACCTTTCTGCGGATTCTTAACCTTAATGGTCATATAACGTTTATCAGAAGATACCGTGATATTGTGTTCTTCATCCTGAGGTACTTCTTTTCCGGAAGGATCGATGATCTTCGGATCTGACACACCTTTTTCTGTAAGAATTACAATATTAGCCGCGTAAACGCTTGCATTGTCAACAGTAAAGTTTGTTGTATATCTTCCTGTTTTGGAATCATACTGGGAAGGAAGTTCCGCACTGCCGCCCTTTGTGTGGTCATTATAAATGTCTTCAATAATACCATTCAGCTGATCTGAAGATTTTGTTTCATAGAATTTACCGCCTGTCTTCTCGGCAATATCGTTCATTGTAGCGGAATCCAGAGAACCATCATAATTCAGTCCGATGGTATATACCGGAAGGTTCAGAGATACTGCCTCTTTGAGAGTCTTGCTCAGTTCTTTCTGGGATTCTTCTACTGTACGTGGTCCTTTTGGAAGATCTGTTCTTCCGTCGCTGAGCAGAACGACCATCGGATTTCGTCCGGAATTAAAAGCCTTTCCCTCTTTCAGAAGTTTTACGGCTTCTGTAAGTCCCAGTGCGATATCGGTATCATTATTGATATCATATTTGATCGCTTCCATGCCTTTTTTGAGTGTATCTTTTCCGGTGCTCAGATCGGTAAGTCCCACACTGTCAAGAATAACATGGGAATAATATACATAACCGGCTCTTGTGCCCTCTGCACTGAATGCACACAGTTCTGTAAAGAGCTTTCCGGCAGTCGGTGCCATGTATTCCGGGTCTGCCCGCTCCATGGAACCACTTCCGTCGATGACATAAATGACATCCAGATTCAGATTGTCTTCTGTCGACGGTGTTGCTTCTTCTGCTTTTACCGGTATTCCTGTCACACAGGTAACAACCAACAGCAAAAGCATTACTAAAAAACGCGCTGTCTTTTTCATGTTTTCCCTCCATTTTCCCTTTTATCTGTGCCTATTTTTCTTTAAAATTATCACTATTGCACAAATAAACAGCATATTTTTGAATACTGATATAATATATATACTTAATTATACTTCATCCTCAATTGCCACGCAATGTTACAGTGCTATTATTTTCGACTATTTATGCCTTATTTCGAACAAATTATGCCTTTTACTTTTTTAATGCACTATAAAAAAGCAGACGAAATTTTTTTTATAAAAAACTGCCACTTTTAACTAAAGTGACAGCTTTTTTTGCAACAATAATATTCTATTCCATCTCTCTTACGATCTTTCTGACCGGAAGCACAAAGGTCGGAGATACGGACAGTTCATCCAGCCCCATCTCCACGAATCTTTCAGTAAGTGTGGTGTCTGCGCCAAGCTCACCGCAGATTCCTGCCCAGATACCTTCTTTATGTGCATTGTCCACAACCATCTGGATCATACGGAGGACAGCCTCATGATGAGAATCATAAATGTTATCCAGTTTCGCGTTCTGACGGTCGATCGCCAATGTGTACTGGGTGAGGTCGTTGGTTCCGATACTGAAGAAATCAACTTCTTTTGCAAGAAGGTCACTGATCATAACAGCAGCCGGTGTCTCGATCATGATACCCTGCTCCACATCATCACGGAACGGGATACCCTGCTCCGTAAGCTCTGCTTTCACTTCTGCTACGATCGCTTTGATCTGTTTTACTTCTGTTACGGAGATGATCATCGGATACATGATGGAAATATTTCCGAACATGCTTGCACGGAAAAGTGCACGCAGCTGTGTCTTGAATACTTCCGGACGGTCCAGGCAGATACGGATCGCACGATATCCCATAGCCGGGTTCTCCTCATGTGCCATATTGAAATAATCGATCTGCTTGTCTGCTCCGATATCAAGGGTACGGATGATGACTTTCTTACCGGCCATGTTCTGTGCTACTGTCTTATAAACCTGGAACTGCTCTTCCTCTGTCGGATAATCTTCTTTCTCCAGATATACAAATTCGCTTCGGAAAAGTCCGATACCTTCCGCATCATTGGCAAGTACGTTGGCAACATCGCCGGTACTTCCGATGTTTGCATAAAGATGAAGCTTACGGCCGCTCTTGGTAACAGTCTCTTTTCCTTTCAGTTCTTTGAGCATTGCACGCTGTGCAAGTTCATCTGCACGCAGGTCTTCGTATTTCTTAAGGGTTTCCGCATCCGGATCAACGATCAGATTTCCGCTCTTTCCGTCTACAACTGCCATTTTTCCGTCCATGGACTCGTCGTATTCGATATTGATCAGTGCCGGAATGTTCATAGTTCTTGCAAGAATGGCGGTATGTGAGTTGGAAGAACCTTTTCTTGTAACAAATGCAAGTACTTTGCTCTTATCCATCTGTACGGTCTCACTTGGTGCAAGATCCTCAGCAACTACGATCACCGGTTCAGATGCCTCAAGTTCTCCATCTCCATGGCCGGAAAGTACACGTACCAGACGGTCAGAAATATCCTTCACATCAGCCGCTCTTGCTTTCATATAATCATCGTCCATCTGTGCGAACATTGATGAGAAGTTGTCGCCAGTTGTTGCAACCGCATATTCTGCGTTTACAGACTCTGTACGGATAATGTTGTGGATGGAATCCAGATAGTCATCATCATCAAGCATCATCTGATGAACTTCAAAGATTGCCGCTCCGGACTCTCCAACCTCCTGAAGAGCCTTGTCATAAAGCTTCTGAAGCTGTGCCACAGCCTGCTCCTTGGCTGCCTCCACACGCTTTACCTCTTCTTCCGGATCCTCCACGTGAACACGTTTTACACTGGTGTCAACCTTCTGGAGGATTGAGATCTTGCCGATTGCAATACCGGAAAATACAGATTTACCTTCCAAAACCTTCATGAAATTATCTCCTTCTGTTTTAATATTTGCCCACTTATGGTGTATTATATCACACTATCCAAAGATTCTGCCATGATTTTTTTATGATCTGGAAAAAACCTGTAAAAATTCCATTTATGCTTTCTTTTTTTTGCCATATATACAGCAAAAGTGACAAAATAAACGCTGCCATTCCGCGAAAAACACATTGTACCTGTTCTGCCTGGATGGGTGTCTTCGGAAGTACCAGATACCACTGGAAATTTTTTTTAACTTCTTTTCATTTTTTCGTCCAGAAGCCAAAATCTAACCACTGATCCAGAATCCAGTCTTTTTATGCCTGTACAGCTCAGATCCCGAATAAAAACGGTTCTCTGGGTCTTGTTATCCTCCACCCTCTGGATACACTGGAACATCAGATATTTTCTCAAAGAGCAGCTTTTGGGCTGGGGCTTTCCATTGCAAATGAAATCATTTCTCTCCAGAAGGGAAAGATCACTGTCTCAGAGACTCCCGGAGGCGGCGCCACATTTACAGTAATCCTTCCAGAACAGTCACTTTCTTGAATCCATAAAATATTGAGGCATAAAAATACCGGCCTCCAATCGTCAGATCTTCAGATCTGACTTTTGGAAGCCGGTACATTGCTGTAAAAATGTATGCGTTTTTTTATTTGTATTTACTCACTTCGAAGTGCATCGATAGGATTCAGGTTGGCTGCTTTCACAGATGGAAGAAGTCCGAAGATCAGGCCGATCAGCATGGAAAATACTACAGAACCAATAATGGCTGGTATGCTGATGGCCGTTGGTGCCCCGGACACCTGCGCCACTACTTTTGACAGGATGATACCAAGTACCACTCCTATGATTCCTCCGATACTGGTCAGCACCGAAGCCTCCGTCAGAAACTGCCCGAGAATAATATTTTTTCTTGCTCCAATGGCCTTTTTCAGACCAATCTCACTGGTACGCTCTGTGACAGATACCAGCATGATATTCATAACACCGATACCACCGACAAGAAGGGAGATACTTGCGATCCAGATCAGCTGCTGATTTGTGCTTTCACTGAGTTTCTGCAGATTTTTGACCTTCTCCATGATATCTTCTGCTTTATATTTGAAATTGGATTTATTCTTCTCATTCTGGATTCCTGTATTCAGGACATCTTCTGCCGCTTTTCCCACTGAACTCATATTATCTGTACTGTCCGCACGGACTGTCACATTCTGAGGCTGATCAAACTTAAATGCCACAGGCCAGGTTGTATCCGGGATCATCACACTTCCCATAATAGTCTGAGAATATTCCTCATACTCGGACAATGTATTGATCTTAGGCATATTATCCTCGCTCTGAGTGATCACGCCTACGATGATATAAGGTTCTGCTCCGATCTCGATGGTCTTTCCTACCGGATTTTCACTTCCAAAAATATTCTGCGCAGCATTGGAGTCCACCAGTGCAACCTTTCGATAGCTGTCATAATCCTTCTGCACAAAACCACGTCCGGACTGGACCAAATATCCCATCGTTTTCAGATAACTGTTATCAATACCATATACTGTTCCGCCCTGAAAACTTGTATTCTTATAATAAACACTTGCGGACTGACTGCTGTAGTAAAATGTAGAACTGATCACATGGTCCAGATCTCCAATGGCTGTTTTCTGCGAATCGGAAATGACGGGCGGTGTGGCAGAACTTCCATAGGAGCCATAGTCCATGTCATAAGTGCTGTCTCCGTCATAGAGCAACACCTGCACAGTATTGTTTCCGGAACCGATCAGGTCTTCCTTTATCTGTTCACTGGTGCCCTTAATCGTAGATACAATTGCAATAATAGATGCAATACCAATAATAATACCAAGCATGGTCAGAAAGGATCTCATCTTATGTGACCATATTCCCTGAAATGCCAGGCGTATATTTTCAAGCATGAAATTTCTCCTTCCTGTTATTCATTATACATATCATCCAATGTTACTTCTTTTGTCTTGGCACCTTCCTGTACCGTATTTCCGTAAGGAAACGCAAGAAGATCATCCGACTTCAGACCTGAAGTTACAATGGCATAGTATCCGCTGTTTACGATACTGCCCACAGTAACCTGCTGTTTTTTCAGAGTTCCTTTTACATCTTTATAAACATAACTGGTTCCATTTTCTGTGCGGATAAAGGCCTTCATCACAACCAGGCTGCCTTTGGACAGTTTATTTGATTTCAGAGATATTGTCACATAATCCTGATCTGTAAACTGAAGCGACTGATCAGTGATCTCTGCATTAAAGGTATAGTAAGATACATTGGGATTGGAATCTCCTCCATAATAAAAATTATTGGAAGAATCCACCGGATAGTCTGAAACATTTAATACCTTTGCCTCAAAACTGCCGGAATCATAACTGGTACACTGGAGAAGAGTCCCCTCTTTCATCTGATCCCGCATCAGCTCACTGACTGTTCCGGTAACATAGAAACCATCTTTGCTCTTTACCTTCAAAAAAGCATCTCCATTATAGGAACCGGTTGCTTCATCTCCAATATAGGCAACGGTTCCATCCAGCTTGCTTGTCACAAGTTTATTTTTTACTTTATTTTCCAGTTTGGTGATATTCAGATTACTCTCTTCAATATCCAGTTTCAGGCTTGAAACCTTATTTTTCTGGATCTTGATGGCATCTTCTCTGGTCATGGTCGTACTGTCCGTACTGTCATCTCCGTCACCACTGTCATCCGGAATTTCATCGTCATCACCAGTATTATCGTACTTCATTGCATCATCCAAAGTAAATTCTGTCTCTGCATACATATAAACAGGATTTTCCAGAAGACTTCCATCGATCAGATAATATCCTGTACAGGAAAGTTTTCTGTCTTCAAAATCCGCAATGGTATCATTCTCATGAAATTCCAGCTGAAACCAGCTGCCACCTTTCTGAACTACTTTTGTTCCGTCTTCACTGTATCCTGCCATCCGGTTAAAAAATGAACCCATGACAGTAACCTTGCCTTTTGCACTGCTTACAAGAAAAACATATGGATCCTCTTCTGTTCCTGTTCCTGTAAAAGGCTGCGATGTATCATCCAGTTTCTGATAAAACTCCGGTTCTCCGTCTGTAATTCCGGGAATTTCCTGTTCTGTTCCGTTTCCATTGGGATCAGGAAGTTCATCTGGTCCCAAAGTAGGTGTCGGCGTAGGGGTAGCTGATATTGCAGGTTCATCCGGATTTTCAGTCGGATTTTCTCCGTCTGTAATGTCATCTACCTCCGGATCCTGATAGGACGGCTCCATAATCAATCCATCACCCAAACCATCAGAACCGGATTCTGTACTTTCTGATTCCTGGTCTGCACTGCCGGCAGATGGAACTTCTTCTCCCTGAACATCTTCCATCTGCCCGGAAATATCCTCTGTAGAATCGAATTCTACATCTGTAAAAGCGCTGAGGAGCAATGGCTGAGTCGCAGCCGCCAGATAACTGCCGCTTCTATTCTCTGCTGCTGATCCAGTAGTAGACTGCATATCTCCATCTCCATTTCCGCTGGAAGAAGGATCTGTTGAAGACATTTCATCATCTCCGGTACTGCCGGTATCTCCTGTAGAAGTATCCAGTTCATCTGTACTGTCCTCAATAGGCCCGCCATTCTGAAGACTTGTGAGACGATTCTGTGCTTTTGTAAGATCCTGTTCCTGTTTCTGGAGTTTCAGTTTTGCAATATTCAACTCCATTTCCACAAGTGTCATATCAAAAGAGATCAG
>OLNY01000754.1_pt1 | contig 28035 bp, 15 predicted proteins | sample 1671981 | NCBI WGS metagenome assembly OLNY01 (sample SAMEA3136632, study PRJEB25190) | human gut metagenome | biome: human gut; feature: human-associated habitat; material: faeces | place: Austria | collected 2013
ACTTAAATCTAAATGTTGTGAGGTACTTATAAAAATTAGTAGTGAAATAACTAAATTTGTTACTATGGAAAGTGATGAAGAAGAGCTATTTATGAATGTAAGGATAATCATAAGTAATTTATACATTAGTGATAAGTGTAATAACAAAGTATTATCAAAATTTGATGGATGTAAGATTTTATATTAGATATATATTTACTTAATGAATATATTTAAATAGAGTGGACAGACTTATAATAAATTTGTTTATTATGAGAGGTGATTATTTGATTAAATATATTTTAATTGGTATATTTGTACTTATTGTATGCATAGTTATTTTTGCATTATTAAAGGTAGCAAGTGATTTTGATGGTGAAGCTGAAGAGCTTTATAATGAGTTTTATGATGATGATGGGTTAGATGAAGACTATGATTATTATGAAAATAGATATAAAGAAATAGTAGAAGGAAATAAATCAATACAGGAAGAAAATGAAGGACTTTAGGGATTTAAGAAAAAATTGTTTTTATGAATTCTTATGAAGTTTAGATAAAGCGTCTAATAGGAGCAAATTCTATTAGACGTTTTTTTATGAAAATTTTAAGTGATTAAGTATAAAATTTCCTTTTAATCATGAAGCTATTATTATATTTCAATATAGGATAAATTAATTTTTTATCTATATTATTTTTTGTGAAATCTTCATATTTATAAAAATCTTGAACATTTTGATAAGTTATTATATTTCTTTTTTCTTCTTTTAAATTGTCTTTTAACTTTTTCGTATTATAAAAATTAGTTAATTTTTTCATATCATCAGTAGATATATGTTCTCTATTTGTATTTTCTTTTCCTCTTTCTAAATTAAATCCTTTTTCAGTAATATATTTATAAAATTGATTTTGTAAATTCTTATAACTATCTTTACCTTTCCAAAATTCACTTGCAGATATTTTTCGTATGTTATTTCCTTTTTTATCTTTTGAGTTTACTACTGGTATATATACTAAGTGCATATGTGGAGTTTCTTCGTCTAAATGAACAACAGCAGATAATATATTTTCTTTTCCGATTCCTTTATATTCTGTCATAAATTTAAAGCATTCTTCGAAATATCTTTTAGTTTCTGTTTTGCCAATTTCATTAAAAAATGTATTATCAGATGTTAAAATTACTTCACAAACATAAATACTATTTTTATGAAGTTGTCCTTGAGTTAAATTGTTTTCTTTTATTAATCTTTGGTATTCTTTTAGATAACTATTTTCTTGTGGTTGTTTTAAATGATAATTTTGACTTGTTTTTGACAAGTCTATGTTTTTATTTGAATATTTCTTTTTGAATCTTTCATTATGAGGAGTTAGTTGAATCATTTCATCTTTTGTGTATTTTTCATTTCTTACAATTGCATAACTCACAAAAAATCAACTCCTTTAATTATATTATTTATTTAATTTACTTGCTTTAAGAGAACACGCTCGCAACCTTTTAATAAATAATAATAAATATTATTTATTAAAAATCGTTTTGCTCGCATAAGTTCTCTAACACACTAGAGAACTTTGTTCCAAAATTCTCCGTGTGCCAGGGCTTTGCCCTTGGAACCCATAAAAATAGATGAATTTTTAAGTAAAATCCATCTATTTTTATATAAATTATTTTAAAATATTTTTATTTATTTTATCTTATTTTACCATTATTGCCCCCAATAAGTGCTGAAATGTGCAATATACCAATCTTCTTGCACACTCCCCGCAACCAACTATAAAAATAATCTTAAAGTGATATTACTTTAAGATTATTTTTTATATAGATATCTTACTAAAAAACTCTAACCTGGCACATGCTTGATTAGAGTTTTCTTTTTTACTTTGAATAAAAAATGCTTTTTTCAATTTCTGCCATATACTCATTAGCAATACTTGCAACAGCTGACCATGAACCAACTTGTGTAGAAATAGGTTTTACCATACTGTGCAATCCTGATATTGTTTTAAGTGCTTCACTCTTGGTAGAACAGAAATTTTTTAAATTCTTCTTGAAGTATAATTCTGTTTCATCTGAAGAATCAATAGATTCAAACTGTTTTTCAACTTCTTGCTTAAATCCATCTTGAGAGTATTTTCCGTTATTCACAAATATTTTCAAATTTTCTAAAATATTAGCTAATTTGGTAAATGGATCATTACTCTGTTCGTTTGAATTTTTTACAGCATCTAACATCTTTTTTTTATAGTTTTCAAAAGTATTCTCGTCCATATGGAACCCTCCTAAAAATATTTATTTTTACTTTGATGACTTACTTTAAGTGAAAAATGGTTAAAACTACAAAAATCTAATTACAGTATAATAGAAAATTATGTAAAATGTAACTGTAGCATTAAAAATAGTCGCATTTTTCTTTACTTTTGCATAAAATCATGATATACTGTTTACATAATTTTAACAATTTGTTAATTAATTTAATCCTGTTTTACAGGTTGATATAGAGACAGTTATTATAAAATTAATATTTTAAGAAGGTAAATCTATGATGAAAAATTTTTGGGTTTTTGGAGGAAGAATTCTTGTTATTATTTTTTGCATTTCTATGCTTTTATTAGTGACTATGAACTATATAATACTAAAAAACTATATCAAGCAAACAAAGAAAAGCCAAGAAAAAAGACTCTATGATGCAATGAGTTTTTATCTTTTAGCCACACAACTTAAGTATAAAATAAGAAGTGGATGGGATGAAACTCATTGGAATGTCAGTAAGGAACGGCTTGAAAGTATAGCAGAACATGTTTATGGCACATGTATATTAGCATTAAGCATTGATTCTGAATTTGAAACACATTTAGACATTAATAAAGTTATAAAAATGCTTGTTATTCATGAATTATGAGAGGTTCTCATAGGAGATATTACACCATTTGATAATATTACTCCTGAAGAAAAGATGAAAATAGAGCATGAAGCTATGGAAAAAGTTCTTGGTGACTTAATCAAGAAAAATGAGTTTTATTCATTACTATTGGAATTCGATGCCAAGAAAACAAAAGAATCAATTTTTGCACATCATTGTGATAAACTTGAAGCAGATATTCAAGCAAAAGTTTATCAAGATATGGGATGTCAAAATCCGTTAAGTGAGCAGGAGAATAATGTGGTTTTCAAGAGTTAAAAAGTTCAACAAATAGTGAAAGATGACGCCACATCTGCATTCGATATTTGGTATGAATGGGATAAGCCATTATACTATGATGATAAGATATTTTCCAGTATTCTTGATTATGTAAAAGAAATTAATACTCAACAAGATTTTTAATGTAACTCGTAAACAATAATTTGTTAGGAGAAAGGCTATGGCATTTGAAGATTACAAAGATTTAGATTTAAAACCTGAAAAAGAACAATGTACAAAAGGAAATTTAGTTAGAAATATTCCTAATGAAACATGTTTCACTTGTGTTCATTATGGATGCACAGATGGAATTGAAACCATATGTCAGGGTTATAAACAAGCTGGAATGATTACGATATTTTTTAGAAAGCTAATTAATTCTAATAATCGTTAAATGTAAGATTAGGGAGATTATCAATTATGATAGACTCCCTTTTATTTACTTTTAAGTGTAATTGTGATATAATTCACATAATTTTTTTTTATAATCTCCTTAAGGAGTTAAGCATAAAGAAAATAATAAACATCTCAATTAATATTGAAGGAGGAATAATATGTCAGAAAAAACAAACACCACACCTATAAAGAAAGTAGAACTAAATTATATGTCAGCCGTATCTCGTACACCACCTAAAGCAAGAATACCAGTATCATCTACTTGTATGGAAGAATTGGATAGAACAATTAGACAAAAAACTAAACAAAATACAGCTCAATTTAATATTGCACGTGATAATTTTAAAGATGATGTTGTCAAATAAGACAGTAACCCATAAACAGATTTGTTAAGGAGGAAGATAATATGGGAGCTACATTAGCGGGACTACTTATTGCAATAATCCTTATGTTAGTCATTGCATATCTTTTGGTTGATCGTTCAGATGAAAAAAGAAGGAGGATTGAGGCAGAAAGAAAACTAGAATTACTTGAAAAGAGTTTATCTAAAGCAAGTAGTGAAGATGCTAGAATTATTTATCAGTCATACTTTGCTTCACCAGTAGACCATACTGGTGATGGATTTATTGATGGGGAGGAATAGAAAATGGCAGAAAAATTTCATGTAGGAAATGTGCACGAATAACAAATTCTGATAAAAATGGATTCCACAATGTGGAATCCATTTTTTGCTATATTTTAAGTTACACAATTTAAAAAAAACACCCAACTTAAAAGTAATACAACAAGTTGTTACCATTATTATCGAGGACAAGACATACTTGTGAAATTATAAATTTAAATAATGTACCAGTAATTTATGATGAGAAACTAGAAGAAAGTTAATGTGTATATAATAAAAAAATTATAAAAAAAAGATTTAAAGGCTACTAAAATTGCTTAAATCTCAACAAAAAAGGACTTGCAATGCAAGTCTTTTTTTATTTATTATTCAATTCTTTATATCTCTTAATTTTCATAGTAGAAGTTTTTTCAAATTCGCCCTCTTTGATTTCCAATGCCTTTATTGCTTTATAGGAAGTCAATTTTTTATTTACTTCTTTGATATTTTTCCAAATCACATCATAAATTTCTTTTTCTGATAACTCTCCATGTAATTCTTTAATCTTGTCATAATCCGGAATTACTCTTGCTGTGATAATTAATTCTTTTTCTTCTTTTTTGCTATTAGCATCTGGTTTCTTACCATAAACCATTGATTCTTTTATTTCATCTACTTTATCCAATAGCATTTCTATTTCTTCAGGATATATATTTTTTCCGTTTTGTGTTACTATAACGTTTTTACTTCTTCCTGTTATAAATATGTATCCGTCTTCATCTATGTATCCAATGTCTCCAGCATTAAAGTATCCCTCTTCGTCTATTACTTTTTTAGTTTCTTCTTCGTCTTCATAGTAACCTAGCATTAGAGTTGGTGATTTTATTAAAATCTCCCCTTCTCCGTTTTCGTTTGGGTCTTTTATTTTAATGTCTGCTTGTACAATTGCTTTTCCTGCAGAACCTATACATGGTTTGTATTCTGGTGTTAATGCTGCTATTGGTGCTGTTTCAGTTAGTCCATAACCTTGTAAGAAGGTTATTCCTATATCATCAAGCCAATTTCCAACTTTTTTATCTATTGGTGCTGCTGCTGATACTATTATTCTTAGTCTTCCACCTAGGTTATCATATATTTCTTTGAATACTTTTTTCTTGATATCTATTCCAGCTCCTTTTAGAGCATTTGTTACTGATATCATTGTATTTACTATTTTGTCTTTTTTGCTTTTTACTATTTTTTCATTTATTTTTTTATATAAGCTTTCTACTAATAATGGTACTGTTAATATAGCTGTTGGATGTGCTTCTTGTAAGTTTGGAACTATGTATCTTAGTCCTTCACATATTGCTACTGATGCACCTGTTGCCATTGGTAGTAAAAATCCTATTGTTGATTCATAGCAATGGTGTAATGGTAATACTGAAAATAACATGTCTATTGGATATAGTTTTACATATGCTGATACTGCATTGATATTTTCTGCTAAGTTTCTATTGTTTAACATTACTCCTTTTGCATTTGATGTAGTTCCTGATGTGAAAAATAATATTTTGAATTCTTCTGGGTCTATTTGTATTTTTTCGAAGCTATTGTCTCCAGATTTTATTATTGATTTTCCTAAGTCTATTAAATATTGTAGTCCTACATCTTTGTCTTCTAGTTTATTTTCTGATTTCATTTCAATAAAATATTCTACTTCTGGTATATTTTCTTTTATTTTTTTGATATCTTCCGCTTTTTTAGGTGAATATATTATTGCTGATGCTTTAGATCTTTTTACTATGTTTTCTAATTCATTTAATGGTAGTTCTCTATCTGTTGGTACTGCAATTCCAACTCCACATAGCATTGCCATATATGATACATACCATCCATATTGAGTTTCTCCTATTATAATTACTCTTTTATTTTTTAGGTTTAATACATTTACTAATGCTGTTCCTAATCCAAATACATCTTCTTTAAATTCTTTATATGTTGTTATTTTATATGATGTTTTATGGTCTGGTTTTTCTAATATACAGTCTTCATCTGGATATTTTTCTGCTGAATTTAAGAAAAATTCTTTTACTGTTTTGTAATGTGTCATATCTTCATATGGTGTTTCTCTTTTTTTCTTCAAATTCTTTTTTTCTAATTTTTCATAGTCTATCTCATTTAGTTCTTCCATTACATCCATTTTCATTTTTTTAAATTTCATTTTTGGTATTTTAAAATCTCTTAAACTCATTTCTATCCCTCTTATCTTTTTAATTACATTGTTTAATACTTTATTATAAATGTATTTATATTTACTTAATTTATATATCTTTATTTTTTATATAAATTAAACATTTTTCTACGTGTTTATTATACATAAAAATATTGATTTTTTCAAGTATTTATTATTATCGTTTTATATTTTTTGACCGCTTATTCTAATTTTTATTTTAATATTTTTTATCTAATAAATTCCATGTTACTTTCAGGCAAAATATATTAAACTACCTATATATAAAGCATAAGTTATTACAAATATTAGTCCATTGCTTCTTTGCATTACTTCTTTTTTCCCTATGTATGGGAATAGTCCTAATAAAATAGTTCCTATTGTTAAAAGGATTAAGTTACTATTATAGCTTGTTGAATATGCTATTGGGCTTAATACTGCTGATGTTCCTATTATTAATAAAATATTGAATATTTGTGAACCTAATACATTTCCTATTGCCATATCTGTATCTCCTTTTTTTGTTGCTGTTATTGATGTTATTAATTCTGGTAAACTTGTGCTAAATGCTACAATTGTTAGGCTTATCATTTTTTCTGTTATTCCTAATATTCTTGCTATTTCTACTGAATTATCAACTACTAGGTCTCCACCTATTTTTAGTCCAATAATTCCTATTACAATTCCAAATAATGCTTCAAAAATTGATACTTTCTTGTTCTCTGTTTTCATTTCTAATATAATTCCATCATTGTCAAATGCTTCTCCTTTTTTAGCCATTATTAAGTTATATATTATGAATAAAATACAAAATGCTAATAAAATAAATCCTTCGCTTTTTATTATTGTGTTTTTGTATTCTCCTGTTCCATTTATGCATAAAAAGAATAATAATAGTGTTGTAAATATTGTGAATGGTATTTCAAATATTTGAGTTTCTTTTTTAAATTTTAGTGGTTTTATCATTGCACATATCCCTAGTATTAAAAACAAATTTGCCATGTTGCTTCCTACAATATTTCCTATTGCCAAATCCGCGTGTCCTTCTATTGCCGATGTAACACTTACTACTAATTCTGGCATTGATGTTCCTATTGCTACAATAGTTAGTCCTATTACTATTTCTGGTATGTTAAATTTTTTGGCTATTTCACTTGCTCCACTAACTAAAAAATCTGCTCCTTTTATTAGCAGTACAAATCCTATTAGTATTAATATACAGTTTAAAATCATTTTTACCTCTTTCTTTGTTATTATAATTTTTATGTTTTATTTTAATAATTATACATTACAATTTTTATTTTTTAATTACTAATTCTGAATATAGTTTAAAATAAATCCAAATTATTAACTTTTATGTTAAATAATCTGGATTTATTTTATATTTTTGTTTTATTTTTTATCCTTAGTTTTTATTTTACTACTTTTGAAGTTTTTTTATATAGTATATAACTAAATATACCAACTATTGTAACAACAACTATAGCAATTATTCCGGCTTGTCCAAGTCCTGTTTTTGGTAGTTTTTTTGATGTTGTTACTGTATTGTCTTTTTTTACTGTATTACTTGTTATTGTATTTGTTGTTGGACTGCTTGGAGTTTCTGTTGTTAATGTAAGAACTGCTGTATCTACAGGAATATCTCCAGTGTCTCCATCTTGTACTCTTCCACCTGTAACTGTTATTCCACTTAATGTAATTTTTGTTGAGTTAACACTAAGTGTATCTTTTACTTTAAATGTAATTGTTACTACAGTTTCTGGTGATGTTACTTTGCTATCTTTTCTTATTGTCATTTTTTTAGTTGATGGAGCATATGTTGGTGTCCAACCATTTGTTGAACTTATACTTGAAGTTGTAATAGCTTCAAATACATTTGTATCATAATCTAGACTTGCATCGATAGCATCTATACCTTTTCCAGCATTTACACTAGTCAAATTAATATTTACTGTAATAGTTGCACCTGCCTTTAATTTTGCATTACTTGTTAATGCCATTCCTACTGAGTAGTTATTGTCTGCTCTAACTGTTGTGCTTAATGCAACCGCAATCATTAGCATTATTAATAAAATTACTTGAATCTTTTGTTTTACTTTCATTTGTTTCTCCTTCCTTTTATAATTTATATATTTTATTTTATAAAATATTTAACTTATTTTTTTGGTTTTGTGTATGTTAAAGTTATATTTCCTAAAATAGTATTGTTAATAGTTGAAAAGTCTGTTATTGTTAATTTTTTATTATCGTCCAAATCTGCTGCTTTAAAATATGGTTCTTCTAAAGTTGCAATTTCTAATAACACTTGATTTATTGCAGAAAAATCTGTTATTGTTACAATTCCATTTCCGTCTAAATCACCCATTACTACTGCTGTTAATGTTATTTCTTCATCATACCTTGTGTCTTTTATTGTCATTCCTGTTCCGATTAAGTCATCCTCTTTTAATTCTTTTCCGTCTTTATCAATAACTTTAATTATACCATTTGTGTCGCAATTTTCTATAAATTGTTTTAAAGTTGTATTTGGTTCTATTTTATCTAAATATATATCACCTTTCTCATAATTGTCAATATCATTTTCACCAATTTTATATTTTTCTGATTTTAAATATAAATTATCTTCTTCCCATTGTGCATATACTATTATATTTTCCAATTTTGAAGTATCTATACTTGTAATTTGATTTCCTCCTAATGCTTTATTAAACCATCCTTTAAAAATAAATTTTTGTTGATTTGGTAAGTCTGTTAGAGTGATATTTTTATCTTTTATAGTATATGTTGATGGATTTTTTGAATTATCACTATTTTTTAAATTGTTATATATTATTTTATATTGAATTATTGATAATTCGTATGTTGCTGTTACTGTAGTATCTTTTGTTACACTATTTAATACATTTTCATTATCCCATCCTTTAAATTTTGCATCATATCCTGGTGTTGCTTTAGTTGTTTCAGGTGTTTTTCCTGAGTATTCTACTTTATCTTGATATTGAATAGTTGTTGTATAAAGAATGCTTCCATCATCATTTTTAAATGTTACTGTATATTTATTTTTTTCATATTTTGCATGTAATGTTTGATTTTCTGTTATATTTACAATAGTTGTACTTTCTATTTTATTTCCATTATCATCATACCAGCCTATAAATGTATGTCCTTGTTTATTTGGTATTGGTAATTCTCCATATATTCCTTCATTTCTTACTGTTTTACTTGTTGGTGTTACTGTTCCACCGTCTGCGTCAAAGTTTATTGTAAGTTCAGCTCCTAACCATTTTGCTGTTAGTGTTGTATCTGATGTAATATTTGCAATGGTTGCGCTTTCTATTTGGTTGCCTGCATCATCATACCATCCAACAAAGTCATATCCTGTTCTTGTTGGTGTTGGCAATGTTCCATATGCTTGTCCATATGTTACTTGTTTTGTACCTTCTCCATTTGGTAATGTTCCTTTAGCTGGATTAAATGTTACATTATATTGATTAGCAGTCCAATGTGCATATAAGGTTTCATCATTTGTTGGCATATATGGAGACTCAATTTTTGTTCCTCCAACTGACTGTGTATACCATCCATCTAATGTATATCCTTGTCTTGTTGCTGTTGGTAAGTTTATACTATTATCTGTATATTCTGCTGTGATTGTTTCATCATTTGTTCCAAATGTATATTGAGTTCCTTTAATTGTTCCTATTCCTTGTGTTGTCCATTGTTTAAATGTTTTTGTTTGAATTACTTGTTGCTTTGTTCCTGTTCCATCATTTGAATCAAATGCTACTTTATATCCGTTTGGAGCTACAGGATTACTTATTTCTGTTGTTGTGTTATATGCTCCCTTTACTGTTGAATTACTCGTTACGCCTTTCCATGTTCCTCCATTTGGATTTACTATTAATGTATATTCTACTTCATTCCATTGTGCATATAGTGTTATTGCTGATGTTGGCAAATAACTATCTCCTGCTTCTCCTATTTTGCTTCCACCTGTTTTTGATGTATACCATCCTTTAAATGTTGTTCCTGTTTTTGTTGCATTTGGTAATATTATATTTTGTCCTTTATAAGAAGCTGTAAGTGTTCCTGCTGTTTCTGCAAATGTATATGTTGTTCCTACAAATGTTCCTCCACCTGTTAGATTCCATTTGTCAAACACTGTTGTTTGTGTTATTTGAGTTTTATCTGATGTTCCTCCGTTTGTATCAAAGTTTACTACAAAACCATCTGGGTTTGCTGTTGGATTATTAATTTGTTTTGTTGTATTAAAATCTTGTGTAAAGTTTTGTGCTGTTGTACTTCCATTCCATGTTCCATTATTTGGATTTACTGTTAATTGTGTTTTTATTGCTTCCCATTGTGCTTTTAATGTTATATCTGTTGTTATATTTACTGTTGTTGTGCTTTCTACTTTATTTGAACCATTATACCATCCTTTAAATGTATAACCAGTTTTTGTTGGTGTTGGTAATTCTCCATATGTTCCTTCATTTCTTACTGTCTTACTTGTTGTTGATACTGTTCCGCCATCTGCATCAAAGTTTACTGTATATTCTGCTCCTAACCATTTTGCTGTTAATGTAGTGTCTGATGTAATATTAACTGTTGTTGTGCTTTCTATTTTATTTGATCCATTATACCATCCGTCAAATGTATATCCTGGTCTTGTTGGTGTTGGTAATGTTCCATAATTTTGTCCATAAGTTACTTGTTTTGTATTTGAACCAGTTATTGTTCCTGTACCTGGATTAAATGTTATATTATATTGATTAGCTGTCCAGTGTGCATATAATGTAATATCATTTGTTGGTGTATATGGTGATGTGATTTTTGTTCCTCCATTTTGTAATGTATACCATCCATCAAATGTATATCCTGTTTTACTTGGTATTTCTAATTCTACTGAATTTGCTACATAAGTTGCTGTTAATTGTCCATCTCCATTTCCAAAAGTATATGTAATTCCACTTATATTTCCATTTCCTGTTGCAACCCATTTATCAAATTTCATTGTTTGAATTATATTTTTTGTATCTCCATCATTATTTAATGTTATTGTATATCCATTTGGAGCTGTAGGATTTGTTATTGCTGTTGTATCGTTGTATGCTCCTTTTACTGTTGAATTATTTGTTGTTCCATTCCAAGTTCCTCCATTTGGATTTACTGTTAATGTATATTCTACTTCATTCCATTGTGCAAATAATGTTGTTGCTGATGTTGGTGTATAGTTATCTCCTGCTTCACCAACTTTTGTTCCTCCTGTTGAAGATGTATACCACCCTTTAAACGTTGAGCCTGTTTTTGTTGCATTTGGTAGAACTATTGAATTTCCTTCATATTCAGCTGTTAATGTTGCTGTTGTATCTTTAAATGTATATGTTGTCCCTACAAATGTTCCACCACCAGTTAATTTCCATTCTTTAAATCTCATTGTTTGTGTTATTTGCAATGTATCTGGTGTTCCACCATTTCCATTAAATTTTACTATATTTCCATTTGGTGCTGTTGTTGGTATATTTATAGTTTTTGTTGTATCATAACCTTGTGTAAATGTTTGGTTTGCTGAACTACCATCCCAAACTCCTCCATTTGGATTTACTGTTAATGTTGTTTTTATTATTTCCCATTGAGCATATAATTCTAAATTTGCATCTTGAGAATATACACTTCCTGCTGCATAAGGTGTACCACTTCCATCAGATTGTGTATTCCAACCTTTGAATGTATAGCCTGTTCTTTCTGGTATTGTTGTTGATACTGTATATGGTAATCCTTGTGTTTTTTTATCATTATCTGGCATGTTTGTTACGGTTTCTGTTGTGCTTGCATTATATCTAACAATATATTCTTGAGCTCCTGGCGCTGGTAATTCACATTCAGTATCATCTGCTGAATAGTAGTCATTTTCTCCATCAACCTCTATAGTTTTAAACTTAATTTTTGATGATGTTACATCTTTTTTAGCTACTAATTTTATTTGTAATAATAAACCTCCGTCAGGTATTGTATAATACCCTCCCTCGCTTTCTAATACTACTAATTTATTTATATCACTTGTAAATGTTGCTGAATATGTACCATATCCGTCATCTCCTTTTAATTTCTCTGATATTATTAAACTTGAATTTTTTATATTATCAAATAAATCTTTATCATATTCTAAATATCCAGAAATTCCTGAGATAGCATCTCCTGTTACATAAACATTTACATATACCGTATCTCCTTTTCTTATATTAGTAGCTTTTGTATCCATTGATACAGAAATACTTGTCGCTACACTTTTTAATGGCATTAATATAGGTAATGTAATTGAAAGTATTAATAAACTTATTATTACTTTTTTTAATAGTATGTTTTTGGTTTTAGTATTCATCTTATATCCTCCCTCAGTGTATTCATTTATATACACGATTTATCATCTATTTAACTTTATCATCTTTAATTTTATTATTCAATATCTCAGATTTTTAAGTTACAAATAATTTATTTTTTTGGTTACGGATACTTGTTTTTGTATTTTTATATTTTAAATATTATATTTATGTTACATTTATATTACATAAATATATATTTAAAAAGATAATATCTTTATCTATTTTTTCCCTAATAATTTATCTATTTTTATTTTGTTTTATATTATAAATAAAAAAGAAACAGAAGATTTTTATATCTTCTATTTCTTTTTTTATTTTATAGAATTCCTAATAGCATTTTATTTATTGTTGATAAATCTGTTACTGTTATATTGTTATTTTCATCTAAATCAGCTGCTATCTTATATTCGTTTTCTAATGTTGTTGTTTGTAATAATGTTTGATTTAATACTGATAAATCTGTTATTGTTACTTTTCCATTTCCATCTAAATCTCCCATTACAGCTATTTGTAATTCTATTTTTTCTTTATCTTTTGTTACTTGTAAGGTCATTCCTGTTCCTACATATTCACCCTTTTGTAATTCTGTTCCGTCTGTCTTAAGTACTTTTATTGTACCATTTGTTTTTAAGTTTGCTATATATTTTTCTAATGTTGTTTTTTCTATTACTCTTGAAATATACTTATCTCCTACTTCATAGTTCTTTATGTCATTATTTCCTATTTTATATATTTCTGATGATAAATATAATGCTTCTGGTGTTGGGTCTGGTGTTGGGTCTGGCTGTTTATTTAATTCTGTAGTTTTACTTATTGTATCATAATCTGTTAGATTTTCTGTTTCTTCTGTATATGTTTCTACTTTTCCTAATGATGTTACAAATGATTTTATATTGTTTATATTAACATTTTCTTTTAGTTTTAATTTTATTGTGCATATTATGTTTATATTCTCTATATCTTCTACATAATATATTGTTATCTTATTTGTTGTATTACTGTAAACTATTGTGTCCACTTTATCTTCTGATACACTTGTGGTTATATTGTCATTACGAATTTCTTCAAATATATTTGTATCATAATGGAAATATGCTGTAAATGATGATATTCCTTGTTTCTGTTCTTTTAATATTACTTGTACATCAACATTTCTGGTTTGATCTATATCATCTGTTAATATATTTAACTCTATATTTCCATTATCTACTGCCTGCACATTAATATTTTTTGACATTATACCAATTAATATCAGTATCAAAATTGTTATTATTATTAAAATATTTCTAATATTTTTTCTCATTCTGTTTTCCTCCTATTTCTTTAATTCTCTAATGTCATCATTACTTTGTGCACGTTGCATATTATTAGCATCTTTCATGTTTAGTTTTCCGTCCATATTTACATCAAATGCTAGTTTTTTTGTTACAGTGTCTAATATAGTAATATTATTTGTTCTGATATATTTTTTAGCTTTTGTTACATCACCAATATTTAGTATTCCATCTCCATTTATATCACCTTTTGCTACTATTGTTATTCTTATTGGATTTTGATTTCCCTTAATGAATTCTATTATCATGCCTGTTCCTAAATATCTGTCTTGTTTAGTAATTTCATTATTATTCATGTCATATAGTTTTATTTCATCTGCATTTGTGTTTATATTTTTCTTAAAGTCTTCTAATTTTGTTCCCTTTGTCCATTCTGTTGCAGTATCTTCACTTTCTGTTGTTAGTTTTGGAAGAATTCCCATTATATGAGTGTCTCCATCCTCGTATGTATTTTCGATTAATTTTGCATCTTCTACATAGTTATTTTCATCTGTAATTACATATTCAGTTGATTTCAAATATAATTTTTCTTCCCATATTGCATATAGTGTTGTATCTGCATCCACTCCAAATGTGTCACTTGGTTGATATTCACCTGTTGTAGCTTCTTTATTTGTTGACCAACCTTTGAATATATAGCCCTCTCTTTCTGGTTCTATGTCACTTAATGTTATATCTGTTCCTTTTTCTTTTGTTTGATCATTTGGAACTGCTGTTCCTTCTTCATTATCATTTGCGTCATAATGTATTGTATATTCTGATTTTTCCCAAATTGCATATAATGTAATGTCTTGGTCTAATGAATAATTATCTCCTGGGTTGTATTGAGCTATTTGGCTATCTGGCAATGTTGTCCAACCTTTAAATGTATATCCCGTTCTTGTTGGTATGTTGCTATCTAATGTTAGATTAACATTTTCGATTTTTGTTTGGTCATTTGGAACTACTGTTCCTTCTCCATTGTCGTTTGCATCATAATGTACTGTATATTCATTTTTTCCTTGTAAACTATTTAAGATATCTATACTTAATTTTGTATCTGTTGTAATTGGGGTCTCTGTATTTATTCTTAAATAATTATCATTACTTGATTTTGCATCTTTTATGTATAATTTTCCTGTATCTGGGTCTTCTGCAAATTCAATTGTTAATATTAAATCTTCATCTATTTTTGTATATCCCTCTGGTGCAGAAATTTCTTTAAATATGTAAGTATATGTTCCTGCTGTAGTTGGTTTCTTCATGTGTGTTAATCTTATTTTATAATCTTTATCTTGTTCAATATAGCAATAATCTAGTTTTCCAGGTCCTAATAATGTCTCTGATGTTTCTGTATAAACTGATGTATGGTTTTCATCTGGTAATGTTACTTTGAATATTGCCATTGCTTCAATTGGCTCTCCTGTTTCTGCATCAACTTTAGTGATGTCTAATGAATATTCATCATCTTCAATCTTTTCGTCAACTTTATTTTCTATATTAACACCTATCAATTGTTTATTTACTTTTGATAAAGATACATAATCATATTCTTCTGTTGCACTGGCAATTATAATTTGTCCTTTTGAGTCTTTTTCAAATTTAACATTTAATTCAATTGGGTTTTCTAATTTTTGGTATCCCTCTGGTGCTTTTTCTTCTGTAATAATTAATTTATAATCTCCAGTTTCATCTGGTAAATCTAATTTGTCTACAATTGCTTTTCCTTTTGAGTTTGTATAAATATCTTCTATTGTGTCTTGATATACAATTTTTCCATCTTCATCTTCTTTTTGTAATATTGCTTTAAATTGAGCTTGGTCTTCTGTTATATATTTTCCTGTTGTTGCTGAAAGTTTATTAATTATTAATGTGTATTTATTACTTGCTTGACCATCTACAGGTTTCAATGTAACTTCTGTAAAGTCTTCATTATGTTCAAAGTTTATATTTCCATCTACTTGTTCTATTTCTCCAGTATCTGCATCTCTTAACAATCTTATATGTGATATTTCTTGTACATTATATCCATCTGGTGCTACTAATTCTTCTAGTGTAATTGTTATATATCCAAAACCATTAAATGTTAATCCATCAATAAATCCATCTTCATTTGTTGTATCTGTCCATGTTGTATATTCAACTCCACTATTTTCTTGATGTACTGTTATTTTAAATTTAGCACCTGGCAATGTTGTTCCATAAGCTCCTTCATCTTCATCTGTGTCCATAGCATGTTTTTCAACATTTACTTTGTATCCAGAAAGTTCTTTTCTATTTTGTACTGTTAAAACAATATTTCTTCCTTTTGTTTTTTCTGTATCTATACTTACATTATTCTCTGAAGTTAATATCTCATAGTATTTGATATATCCTTTAGAATCATATTTAACTTCTATTTTTATATCGTCTACTGCTTTAAATGCACTAGGTACATGTTGATGTAAAGTATAAATTACTGTTTTTCCTGCAAATGATTTTCCTACATTTCCTGTTGTTTTTCCATCTTTATCTGATAATGGTGTGGTTGTATTAACATCTGTTTCTATATTTTCTGTTGCTGTTTGAATTTCTGCTGTAATATCATAGCTTGCTCCTGAAATATATTTAATATTTATATTTCCATCTTTATCAGCTTTGTCTGTTCCATATTGCATTGTTGTAATATCAAATGTTACTCTTGATTCATTTAATATTTTAATTGTGATTGTTCTATTAACATTATCTACAATAATATTAAATCCATCATTATCAACTACTGTAAAGTTTACAGTTGGGTCATCATCTAATTGTGGTACATATGTTGCTTGAATTTTAATATTTCCATCTGTATGTTGATCTCCAAATACATATCCGTTTGCAGCCTTTGTTTCACTTAATTCAATCTCAAATGTTCCTTCAAAATCAATATTATCAATATATGTCAATCCTTTTTCAACTATAATTGGTGCATTACTATCTTCTGCATTTAATTGTTCATCTGTATACATTTCCCCATCAATTCCTAGGTTTCCAGTAACTGATGTTGTACCATTTTGTGCAGATGCAGATGTTTTTGGTTCTACTTTTATTAAATCTCCTGTACTTGAATCTGTTATATTCATATAAATTTCAGAACCATTAATTCTCTTTCCTGTTTCTGCATCTTCTGTTACAACTTTTACAGTATATGCTGGTGATACATCACCATTATATATAATTGCATACATACTACGACAATTTTCGTTTTCATCTGCCATAACTGTGTTTAGTCTACTTTCTTTACTAGATTCTTGTTTTATAATTCTACCATATTGATCATATGTTACTGTCATTGTTACTGGTATTATTGCATTATATCCACTTGGTGGCGTTACTTCAGTAAATGTATATTTCCAAATTTGTGATTGTGGAGCTATACCTAAATCAAAGTACAATTGTCCATTTTTATCTGTAATTTTGTTGTTATTTGTTGTTAATGTTATTGCATTTCCAACTAAATTTCCTGTGTTATTTACTTGTTGTGCAGTTACAGTAAATTCTGTATCTTTCAATCCAACTTTTGTATTTACATCTTGTTTATTAATTGTTAACTCAGTTTTTGTTTCATTTTTGAAAGTTACGGTAACTTTTCCGTATGTTTCATCAACTTCTACAATTGCTTTTGTTGTTGCAGCATTTTTGCTATCTTTAAATCCATCAGTTTTAGGATCTAAGTCTAAACTATAAACTGCTTGTCCTTTTTGTAATTTTATAGCAACCTTATTGTCTACATCATCTCTGTATCCTTCTCCAGCTTCATCCTGTGCAACATTAATTGTCAATTCTCCAGATTCTGTAATATCTGAAATTGTTGTTTCACCATTTTCATCTGTTAATTCTGGTGAATATGTTACTCCATTAATACTTACACTGAATTTTGAACCTTCTATTCCTAATTTGCTATAATTTGTATCTTCATTTTTTATTATTAAATCAAATGCATTATCATTTGGAACAGTTACTTTAAAGTGTACTCTTTCGTCATTTAATTTTCTAATTTTTCCATCTGTTGCCATATCTAAGGTAACTTTATCACTTAATACTCCATTATTATTTGCAATTTGATTACATGAATTAATGCTTCCATCTAAATTGTATTTAATTAAGAATACTATGTCTTCCATTGTTCTATATGATGCTGGTGTTTCATCTTCATGTATTGTATATTTAATTGTTTTTCCACTTAATGATGTTTCAAATGTATCTATTGCCTTTATAACAGCTCCATTTGTTTCTGTTATAATTTCTTCTGTTTTGCTAGCTTTTGTGTTAATATTTTCTTCTGTTATAGTAAATTTAACTCCTGCCATTGGTAAATTTGTTATCTTATCATATTTATATAAACCAATTTTTAAATCTTTTGGCATGTTCATAATTTGCATGCTTATTTTTCTTGAGTTCATATATGCTGATCCATCAAAATTATTAATTATTTCATTTCCTTTTATAATTTTATAATCTTCAATTTTTCCAATGTCATTATACTTTACTTGTAATTCAATTTTTGTTGCATTTGGATAATATCCATCTATTGTGTTTGTTTGTTCTATATAGTAACTTACTGTTTCTTTTGGATAAACAGGTCCAGCTATAACATTTGCATAACCTCTGCTATCTGTTTGTGGATTTCCTGATGCTAAGTCTCCTTTGCTACTTGTTACTTTTAAGTATGCATCTTTTAATCCATCTTCCTTATAGAATTGGTCAATTACTCTTAAATCTAATATTAATGCTGGTTTATTTTTTACATTAATTGTTAAATCAGGTGTTGTTTTATTATTTCTTTCTGTTTTATCTGTTGTACTTAATACTTCAAAGTAATCACTAGATGATTTTACATTTTTGCTATTAATATTTCCATTTTTATCAAATGTTACATAATAATCTATTGTATTAGAAATTGGATAATATCCTTCTGGTACTTGTGTTTCAGATAATGTATATTTTACTGTTTCATTTTTATAAACTTTTCCCATTGGTGTCATAGATCTTGCATTAATATTTGTATTTAATCCTTTATTTGATGTAACATTAAATGCTGCATCTAATTGATTTATTGTATTATCATAGTAATCTATTTTATTTAATGTCATTTGGAATTTTCTACTATATAACATATCAATATATATGTTACCAGTTTTTGAATCCCATGTTATATTTGCAACATTATTGTCTCCCCATAAATCAGTTCCTAATGACTGTACATTTGAAATTTTACCATTACTATCATATGTAATATCTAATTTTGCATAGTAATCTTGTTCATTTCCACTTCCTCCAAGATTTGATGAAGCTAAATCACTTGGGAATAAATATCCATTGTAATCTGAACCACTTCTTGATGAGCCTATAATGTAAGTATTAATATTATTATTATTTGCTGCTCCCCAATATTGCCATAAAGATTTTCCTTCATCACTTGTATATCTATATTCTATTGTATTATATTCATATGATAGATTTGATACATAAGTATCGTTAATAAATGGATACATTTTAATATTAGTTATTGGACTATTTGATATATCATCTACTGCTGTTACATTAATTTTTGTTGTTAATGCATATCCTATATAGAAATTTATATTTCTGTTTGCATCTGTTTTGTTATAGTAATAATTATATTCTTGTAAATTATTACTTGATAAATATGTTGTTCCTGCTTCATTCATATATGGATGAATTGTTGTATTTTCTACCTTTCTAACAATAGAGTTATCATAATCAATTTCTCCATATTGATCAAATGTTACTTGTATAATTGCAACTAATCTTTCATCATAATGTATTAGATGTCTATCTGTATATTTTTGATAATTAGTTGGTTCTGCTTCTTCAAATACATAGAATAATCTTGTGTAATCTTTTTCTATTGGTACAAATAATTCGTCTGTATCTTCATAGAAATCTGCTTGAGCTAATGAACCATTACCATAAGATGTTCCATATCCTATATATCCTGCTGTTACAAGTTCATCTCTTTGTCTTGGTGTTCCTGTATAATGTCTTAGTGTTGAAATTGTATATTTTGCTCCTTCCAATGCAATTGGTTTCCCGTTATTATCTACTTCTGATTGGTATGTGTAATTATCCATTGCACTTAATTTTAAGTCTAACATTGGGAAGAACTTCATTGTAAGATTTAATGTATAGTCTGTATGATGTATACTTACGCCATCATCTTTTGTTTGAATATATCTATTATCTACAAGCCATCTACCATTTTGTAGTCCTGTTAAAAGTTTCGCATCTGTTATTTTTCCTTCATCATTAAATGTTACATTTATTAAATATTCATATTGTACATTTTGATATTTTGCGTCACTATAATATTTTGAACCTTTGTAATATCCTACATTATTACCTGATTTTGTTCCATCTGTACTGTCTAAGTAATATGAATATTTACCATCATCTTTGCTAACGTCATTTCTTACTACTAATCTTAAAGTTCTTGTTCCTGCCCCTTCATTATATTTTCCTATTGTTTTGTAATCTTCTCCATATGTCAAATCTGGTTTTCCATCATTATTTCTATCTGCTCCTGTTAGTAATGCATTATTGTCTACTAATTGATATTTGCTATCAGGTGAATAACTATTATTTCCTTCTTCTGTTAAAAATGCGTTTACTTTCATTTGGTCTAGTTTTTTATTTGAGTCATATGTATCTACTGTTGTTAGATGAATTCCAAATGCTTTAATTTCTTCATTATATATTTCTATATTGATTTCAAATTTATCTGCATCATATGATACTATGTTTATATAATCTCCTGATTGTACTGGTGTAATAGAAGATATTTTTCCATTTGCATCATAAGTTACTTTTATAATAATATCTTGATCTATCCAATCATATCCAGGTGATTTTTGTACTTCTGTAATTGTATAATACATATCTTGATTATCTAATGTTCTATCTAGGTATGATGCTGTATATCCGTTTACATCAGTGTAAGATGCTTCTGGTATTTCTGTTTGATTTACTTTATTTGTTGCTGATGAATTTGAATATACTGTATCATTATATTTGCTTACAATTGTAAATCCTAAATCTTTTATTTTTGTATTATGATTTACACTATCTTCTGCTGTTAAATTGAATTTTAATATAGGATTATTTTTTAATTGTACATTTACAACAAAGTTATCTTCTGGATTTACCACAGGATTTATTTTACTTGCACTTTCTATTTTACTTAAATTGTCATTATCTTCTACTAAAACATTACTTACATATCCATTTGAATCAAATGTTACTTTTACTTTGATTTCTGTTCCTAAAGATTGATATCCTGTTGCTGGTTTATCTTCTTTTATTGTATATGTTACTATAGTATCGTCTTTTGTCTTATCTAAATGTGCAACTCCTAATCCATTATTGTTTGTTATAACTCCATTTGTATTTGTAAAGTCAATTTCTGTATTATCACTTGAAGTATATTTTGAAGAAACACTATATTCTGTTCCAGCAATTGGTGTTGTTCCATCTCTTCTATCTACATTTTCAATGTTCATTTTAAATTCAGGATAATTTAGTACTTGTATTGTTACAATTCCTTTATTATTTGAATTATATGTAGAGAATGTTGATGTTTTTTCAAATCCCACAGTTACAAATCTGTTATTTGTAACTTCATTACCATTTTTGTCAACTAATTTTGCAGCTGTTATTTCTCTATCACTATTATAACTTACTTTTATAAAGAAGTCTTCTACTGTTGCATATCCTGTTGCTCCTAATGTTTGTCTTACTTGGTACATTACATCTTTATCAGTTCCTAATATTCCTGAATAAATTCCTGTAATTCCGTTTGCATTTGTTGTTCCTGTTCCTACATCATTACTTTCTATTTCTGTCACTTCAAAGTTTGAACCTTGTAATGCAGTATTATGATTAAAGTAATATAAGTTTGTTATTTCAAATGGTACTTTTGGTTCTACATATAACTTGATGGTTACTTCTTTATCTCCTGTTTTTGTTATATTTGCGTTATCGCTTGTCATTTCTACGTCTGTTATGTTTTCATCTTTGTATGTTACTTTAAATGTTTCATCTTTTGCTTTTGCATAAGAATTTTTAATTGAAGTTTGTTCTAATTTATAGTCTTGCATTCCAGCTTCTTTTACGTATCCAACTTCTATTCTGTCAGATCCTGTTCCTGGTAATACAACTGATTCTGATACTTTATATTCAACATCTGTAACTTTTGCATTTGTTATTTTGTCAATTGTTTCAACTCTTACTACTAATGGATCTTGATGATCTATTAATACTTTTATTTTTATTTTTCCTTCTGTATCTATATTTTCTATTGTCCATATTTTTCCATATGTTGAATCTGTTTGTGCTGCTTTTGTTTTGTCAATATCTATATTTCCTGTTATATCAAATACAACATTTACATTTATTAATGCTGTTAATGGTTTATAATAATCAGCTACTGTATTTGCTGTAATTGTATATGTTATAGTATTGTTTTCTATATTTCCTCCAACTTTTGTCATTCCTATTCCGGCTTTATCTGTTGTTATTTTACTTTGAGCTCCTAAAGATGTTTTAATATTAAATCCATAACCTTCTATTCCTTGTAATGTTGAGCTGTCTACAGCTGAAATTTCAAATTCAAATGTATCTAATTGATAATCTATCAATTTTACTTCATAATTAGATTTTATAGCTCCTGATGATGTTGTTGTTGATGCTAATTGATTTAATATTAGTCTGTTTTCACTGTAAGCTTGGTCAATTTGTTCTAATATAATTTCTCCATCTTCTGTTATTTCTTTTACTTCTAATGTCTCTGCATTTTCATTTATGCCATATCCAATTGGAGCTTTTGTTTCTGTTATATATATATAGCTTCCTACATTTACTGTTGTTCCTACTAATTCAATGTCTGAACTATCTTGTCCATTACTTACTGTTACATGTTTTTTTACTACCGTTGAATCTTGATTTACAATTCTAATGTCATATTCTGCTCCTGATAATTCATTTCCATCTTTATCTTGTTTCTTTAAATCTAGTGATAAGTTTCCAATGTCATCATAATTTGTATATAAATCTAATGTGATATTAGATAAATATACACCTAATGAATCTTCTACTTGTAATCCTTCACTATTATCTGAAGAGCTTGAAAATTCTTTATTCTTTACTAATCTATTTCCATAAATTGTTTCTACGTTTGTTAATCTAATTCTTCCATCAGTTTGTCTAAATATTAATCTTAATTTTACTGTTGTTCCTTGCTTTGCTGTATATCCTGTACTACTATTTTTATCTGCTTTCATTTCAGTTATTTCTAAATCATATACTATTTCTTCTGCTGCCTCTCCAATTCCTGGTGCTCTTATAATATGATTATTAATTGCATTTACTATATATTGTTGATAGTCAAATATTGCACTTCCGTCTGAGCCTTGTTTTCCCGTTTCGATAATTACATCTAATCCTGCTCCTTTTTCATCAACTAATGTAGAAGATTTAACATTTAATATAACTCCATTTACATATGCACCATTTGTGTCAATTTTATTTACTGTTAAGTTAACATATGTATCTTCTGTGCTTCTCTTTCTATTTAAATGTTGATAAACTACTGCTCCTGAGTCTACATATGCACCTTGATTTGGTTCATCTGTATTTGTTACTCCTCTGTCGTATGGTGTTTGTGTAATTGTAATTTCTCCATTATTCTTGAATTTCAAGTAAATTTCTTGTGTTGTATTATCTACTGTATATCCAATTCCTGCTCCAACTTGTTTTACTTGCATTCTTACTTCTGTACCTTTAACTAATCTTGTTGTTAATTGTCCAGCTGCATTTGTTTGTCTTTCTCTAATTGTTTTTGTTCTTGTTACTCCATTAATATCCCATTCTATGTCTATATTATATTTAGCTCCTTGTATTGGTGTTACCAAGTCATCTTTATCTGACAATTTTACTCTAAATTCTACAGAGTTGTTTGCATCTAGTTGATATCCAATTGATATAAATGCTGTATATTCTGTATTTGTATCATTTGATACCTTTGAGCAATTTTTACCTACTACACTATTTCCATTTATAATATTTGCATCATATATGTAACCTGTATCGTCAAATGTTAAATTAAAATCAATATTTTTATCTATTTGTGTTTCATCATATTCTTCTGGAATTGTGTCATCATCTACTATTAATGTATATTTGTGATCTCCTTGCGCTTTTGTATCTATTATAAATGATAATTCTCCATTTTTATCTGATACTGCTCGTCCATATTTTTTATTTGTTTCTGTATCTACTAAAGTATAAGATATTCCACTTCCTATTCCAACATCTTGTTCATCAGCTTCTACTAATGATACTCTTACAACATTTTGTTCTGCTTTCTTTGTACTTGTTAAATTAATTACAAAGTTTGTTTTTTCCGAATTTTGATCCCAATCTAATGTTGGATTCATATATAATACTCTTACTTGTCCATCTGTTCTTTGAATTGTTAATTGTTTTGTTATTGTATCTGCTATATATCCAACTTTTGGAGATTGCTCTGTTATTTCAACTATTAAGCTTCCTGTTCCATAAACTTTTGTATTTATTTGCCCATTTTTGTCTGTTGTTACATATTCTTTTCTTACTTGACTATTAGAATTTGTTGTTGTTACTAAATATGTTACTCCTTCTAATTTCGTTCCATCTTTTGAATCTGTTAAATTAATTTGTAAGTCAAATGGATCTTTTGCTACGCATTCATTTCCAATTGTAATTAATGCATGATTTTCTTTATCTGTTAAAATTTCTGTTGTTACATTTGAATTAAATTGTTTATCAATTTTTGTAATCTTTCCATCTTTGAAGGTTATTTCTATTAAAGTTAATGCTGTTACATCATAACCATCTGGTGCTGAAACTTGTCTTAAAATATAATTATATGTTCCATTTTTTGTCATTACTGTTGGTGCAAAATGTAATGTTCCATTTTCATCTGTTGTTCCTGTTAACATGTTCATTTCATATTTGCTATTTAATTTTGGTTGAATTAATTCAAATTCTGCTCCAGAAATTATTACTTTATCATTATTTGTTTCTTGTACTTTAAGCTCTAAATCTACTTTTTCTGATGTAATTGGGAATTCTACACCAACCGTTCTTTTTATTGGGTCTATATCTGGTGTTATTCCTGCACCATAATCATTAAATTTTAATGATCTTGTTGTTTTATCATTTATTACATCAAATGTCATTGTTTCTGTATCTGAATATCCAACTAGATCTACTATTGGTGTTACTACATAAGTGATTGTTCCGTCGCTTCTTAACGCTCTAGCTTCTTTTGCTGTGATTGTTATATATCCATCTGAAGCTGTTGTTTTTGTTAAGCTACAAACCGTTTCGCCTTTTTCATTTGTAGCATCTACTTTAAACTTAATTCCTTCAACTTGTAAACTTGTATTAGATTCATTAACTGCTTTTATTTTTAATGTATATCCTTGGCATATTTTAATTAATGTTGTCTCTGTTCCTTTTCTTGAGTCTGTTCCTTTTAAGTTTTGTGTTTTTGTATCATTAAATGCTACATATGTAATGTCTTGTGTTTTGTTTGTACTTATTTCATTAAATATAACTCCAGCATCTATGTCCATATCTGTTTTTAATGTTAATGAGAAAGATAATGTTACTGTTTCTCCTACCTTTATTTGATCTATTGTCCAATCATATCCTGTTTTGTCTGAATTTTCTGTTACATTTCCTTTTGTTGTTGCATAATCTGTTATGTCAAAATATTTATTTATTTCATCAGAGAATATATTATTTACAGTTACATTGTTCATTGCATTATTTAATTGATCATATATTTTTTGCATGTCTAATATTTCTACATTTTCTGTTATATCATCTTTTTCAACTTCACTTTGTAATAGATATACTTGTCCACTAACTGGTACTCCATCATTTATATAAGAAGTACTTGTCATATCTACCAATATTGTTATAATTGCTAGATTTTCGTCAGCTTCTGTTAAACTTTTCATTTTATCTGCTACATCATCTGTTGAATCAGTAATTACTAATATTACCTTATGTACATTATCAGAATTTACACCATTTACAAAACTAGCATTTGCTTTTTCTAATCCAATATTGCTATCATTTCCGTCTCCTGTTGTTAAGTTATTTATGGCGCTTGCTATATTAGCTTTATTTGTTGTCATTCCTAATTTTGTACTACTATTATTAGAAATTGATATTCTTGTATTAGGAACATTTTGTAATATTCCATTAGCAACTTCTATAGCTTTACTCTTTACAACATTATTAACATCGTTCGTTTCCATACTATATGAAGAATCCACAACCATAGCAACTTGTGTTTCTACATTTGATTCTTTTTTGTTAGTAATTTCAACCTTGTAGTTTAATTTTTTAGAATCAAAATATTCTTCTCCAGCTTCTTTTACAATAGTTTCTTTAATTTGTAAATTATCATCACTACTCTTTGCTGTTTCTTTTACAACATCAACTACATAATGTTTGTCAGTATCAGAATAGATTTTCCCTACTAAACCGCATATTGTAGCAATAAGAACTAATATTGCGATAATTAATTTTGTTTTTTTGTTTTTAAGTGATAAACCTTCCATAAATATTCTCCTTTTCATTTGCTTTTTTTACTTCTTTTATTCTATAAAATTTTTTTTTTCAATTCAAGTAGACCTTCTTTCTATTACTACTCTTTCATTGCTTATGTAGCTACGGAAATACATTTTGAAGGTTTTATTGTTGTAATTATACATTTATATTAATTTCTTGTAACAATTTATTAAAATATATCTGATTTTGTTTACGGATTATAGTTTCTTTACTTTTTTCGTCTTATATCATTTAAATTTTCTAGACATGCTATTTGTATAAAAATAATAATTTATAGTTATCTTCTAAACATTAATTAAATCTCTTATTTTACTGTATTTACTTTCTCCGATTCCATTGACATTCATAATATCTTCAATATTTTTGAAGTTTCCATTTTCTTTTCTATATGCTATTATCTTCTCCGCTGTTGATGGTCCAATCCCTGGTAAAGTTTCTAATTCTGTTTGTGTTGCTTTATTTAAATTTATTTTTTCAATATCTGTTTTACTTTTCTTATTTGTTGATAAATTTGTATTTACTGATGTAGTATTTGTTATATCAGTACTCTTACCTGTTACAACTTCTTGAGTTTTATCTTCTATTTTTTCTTTATCTTGAACTAATTCACCTTTTTTTGGTATATATATTCTCATTCCGTCTTCTATTTTATATGCTAAATTTATTTGACTCAAATCTGCATTTTCTTTTGTTCCTCCTGCTTTTTCTATTGCATCTGAAATTCTGCTATTTTCATCTAATTCGTATACTCCTTCTTGTTTAACTTCTCCTATTATGTAAATAACTATTTTGTTTTTATCTGTTTTATCTGTTTTATTTGTTTCTTTATTTTTGATATTCTCATTATTTTTCATGGTCGTATTATGTAAATTTTTTGTTTTTTCATTATCTTCTATGTCTGTAATTTCTGCTTGTTCATTAATATTTTCTATTTTTATTTTTCCTTTATTTTCTTTCCAAATTCCGTATATAATTGTAATTACTAATATTGTAATTATTGCAATTATTTTTATTTTTTTATTTCTTATTTTCATCGAATTACCTCCTATGTTACTAATTTGTGGCTTCTAGCAATACTTGATGAATACTGTGAGAGCCTACTCCTTAAGGGATTAAATGGTTTTGAAGTTATAAACTGTTCATTGCGTTCAAAAAGAAAATCTAATATTAAAAATTGAGACTCTTTCACTCAGGCCTAAAATGTATATATGTATATGGTTTTATAATTTTTGAATGTGATTAGAGCAATATTAGAAGTTTTTAAATAAATTAATGGAAAGAGTTCACGTCGAACGAAGTGAGGACTAAGTGG
>OLNY01000755.1_pt1 | contig 27996 bp, 32 predicted proteins | sample 1671981 | NCBI WGS metagenome assembly OLNY01 (sample SAMEA3136632, study PRJEB25190) | human gut metagenome | biome: human gut; feature: human-associated habitat; material: faeces | place: Austria | collected 2013
TATGAGACATTATTGATGACAAATAAATTAACTCATCATCTTCTTTTAGTCAGTGGTTCTTGTGAGAATTCTTATAAAGAACTAATGGAAAATTATATTAAAAATGATGAAAGACTGTCTGAAAAAAACAAAGAATTAAATCCATTAGAATGGACGAGATTAATGAATAACTATAAAAATACAGCAGAAGAAATTGTCTTAAATGAATATGTTTTTATATAAATGATTTTTAAAAAAGAGGAAAAAATTATCAAATAATTTAATTCTCTTTTTATATTTTCATTATTTTGGGAGTAAAATTATTGTCTAGCCAGCACTGAATTTATACTCCCGCATAAATTCTACTATGGGAATTTCCATACCCTTTATAAATCTTTTTTGAAGAAATCATCATCATTTGCAAAGTGCATATCTATATCTAATTTATTAATTTGTTTCCAACCATTTTTCGTATAAAAGTCATGAGCATCTTTCAAAGACTTTCCACAAGCAAGATAAATAGTTTTAATATTTGTCTTAGCCTTTACGTAGGTTTCAAATTCATTATATAGCAATGATCCAATTCCTAATCTTTGATAGTCTTTATCAACATAAAATCTTTTTAATATTCCAATTGTATTTCTATTTTCAAGTGCAATTGTTCCTACTATCTTATCTTCATCAAACGCAATCCAAAAATTGCCACCTTTTTCAATGTAATAATCTTGTATATTAATTAAGTCTTCTCTTTGTTTAAATGGCCTTCCAATAAAAATATGCATTGATAAATTAACAAAATCATTTATTTCTTTATTATATTTTCCATTGTACTCAATAATGTTGATATTTGATAATATATTATTCATTTAATTACTCACTTTCTATACTTATATTTTCATATCTTCTCTTAGATAAAACTTTTTGCATTATTCCATACACTAAATATCCTATCCATACACCAACAATTCCAAGTGGAGTAAATGACAATATAGTCGCTACAACAATTTTAATAATGGAACTAATTATATTTCTTTTAGCTAAGAATTTAAAATCTCTAAGTCCTCTTAATATAGCAAAATAATATGTAGCAGACATTGTTATATAACAACCAATTAAAAATAGTGGTAATACTGTTAAAAATATTTTTTGAAGTTCAGGTTCTTTTAATGAAATATTCATAATTACAATGGAAATTCCAAGTATTACAAAAGGTAATATTATGGAACTATAATTAATTAATTTCTTTGCAACAGTTTTCACTTTACTCATGTAATTTTTATCATTTTTTCCAGATGCAATTCCTATACTTATAGTAATACCATCACCATAACCTTGTATAAATGACTCATATACATTTGCAATTTGTAATAGAATAACGTGAACAGAATATTCTAAATTACCCATTCTTGCTACAATTAAGTTGAATATAAAATTGTCTACTCTTGACGCTATTCTTTCAACAAAATTCCATTTAAACAATTTTAATATATCTTTAAAGTATTCATTTACAAATCTAATTTTTACATTTTTTCTAGAATATATACATAAATATATTGCTAGTATGGTATCGATAAATACAGTTACCATTGCTACACCTATAATTCCATATCCATAATGCACAGTAATGATATCTAATATTAAATTTAAAATAACGGCAAAAATTCGTAAATATAAAATATTTTTTTGATTTCCTATAGTTCTTTGATGGCCTGATAATACAGTTACTATACTGCTTTGTATAAAACCAAATAATCTTATAGTTAGATATGTAGTTGAAATAGTATCTACATTAAATAAAGGTGGAAATATTGGTTGTATTAAAAATATTAGTATTAATGTAAATATAGATATTACTAATGTCAAAATAAGTGAATTTCCAGTAACTAATTTTAATTTATCAAGATTTTTTTCACCTAAAGACTTTGCAACTAATGTATTGTTAGATACATTAATTGTTTGAATGCTCATTTGCATTATATTTAATATAACAGCCATGGCACCAAGTGCTGCTAATTCTTTTGTTCCAACTATAGAAATTACTAATGTATCTACTAGTGTCATTAATATATTTATTAAACTTTCAAAAGCAATCGGTAATGATATTTTTAATTGTGACTTAACATTTACTATTTCTTCCATAACTCACTCCATAAAAAAGTATTAAATCAATAAAATTATACTATAAAATAACAAAATTCGCCATACTCCCATTGAATTTTAATAAGTTTTCATATATAATAGATTTAGAAAGAGAACATTGTTGTTCGTAAGCTGTAGCTTAACCGCTCCATAAGAAAATTCACGTCAGATAATGACGTTTTTTTATGTACTAAATTGTCACTCCCATCCCAACAAATCCTGAATTTATCGCTATTTTATAAAATTTAAATTATTAGTGATTAAATTTTCGAAAAAAACAAATAATCAAAAAAAGTAAGACCTGAATAAGACCTGAGAATTTTAAAAAGTATTAATAAAAAATACTTTTTTATTATACAATTTTAAAAATTAAACCAATAAAAAAATAAGGTAAGGAACTCTAATATTCCCTACTTATAATATTATAGATATTTATTCCAACTATTTGGAAGATATACAGTTACACCATCATAAATAATTTTATCCCATTTATAGCCATTGGCTATTCCAACATTATTTTCTACTAATTCACATTTGTTCCACACTTCCTTTAGCCCCTACCTCACGGTTGATGCGTTGTGCTTCTCTAATACTTCGCAGATACTTACGCGTATAGTGGACTTTCACCACCTAGTTATATGCCATATAAGATTACGTTCTATCGAATCTTTTAATAAAGAATATCAGACTAATTATAAGTTAAAACCAAAATTAAAAGGTAGAAACAAAGACTATCATATAACTGAGATGGATAACTATCAACAAATGAAAAATAACATTGAAATACATCAGAGAAATCTAAAATTAATTGAAGAAAAGAACAATAATTTATCTAATAAAACTAAAGAAATTGAAGAAATATTAAATAATTTAAAATCAAAAGGTTTTGTAAAAAGTGAATTAGTATTAAAAGTTGTTGATAGAGATAAAATGATTGCATTTATTCATTTAATTGATAGAACTATTACTGAATATCAAAGTGTTGCAGAACTAACAACCACCCTAAAAGAAGTGGAAACAGAATTACTAAATAATCGTGATAGATTAAAATTGTTAGAACAAGATAATGATGATTTATCTTTAAAAGTTGATAGTTTAACAAAAAATATTAAGGAAAAAGATGAAGAAATATCTGACCTTCAGAAAGAAAATCTTAATTTAAAATCCCTTTTACAAAAGTTAAAAGATAAATTTTATTTTGTAAAACATTTCATTATTACTAAAATTTTAGATTACAAAGAGAAAGAAAAATATGTTCAACTTACTCGTGATTTATATGAGCATAGAGGTTTAGACGAAGATGATTATAAAGAATTAATAAATTTTTCTAAACCTATTAATAGTTCAAGAGATTATATAACAAAAGAAAAAGATGATTATGAGCGTTAATGCTTAGAATCATCCTTTTTTACTTTCTTTAAAACATTTGGTCTATCTTCTTCTCTTATAAATTGTATTAATGCAGGATCAATTTCATCTGAAGTTTCAGAAAATCCATTAGTCTTTTTATACATTTCACTAAACTCTTCATATGAATATCCAAACGTTGTTTCAGTTTCTTTAATCTTTTTATAATTATTAATATAATATAAAATTGATGATATAGAGTCTGTCACTAAATAATTTCTTTTATCTTTAAATCCTGAAAATTTTTCACTATAAACTTTATCCATAAATTCTAATAATTTATCAAAATATCCATTAGAATTATAAATTACAATAGGTTTATTAAATTCATGACATCTTTTACTTTCAATAACAGTAAATAGTTCATAAATTGTTCCTATACCACCAGGTAAGAATATAAGAGCATCACTTGATGATATAACACTATCTGTTCTTTCACTAACTGATTTAGTAGTTATTTCTGTATCACATTTTAATGTTTTAAAATCATCTTTATAAGCTTCAGGACAAACTCCTGTTATATTTCCATTTGCTTTAAGTGTAGTATTATACGCTAGTCCCATTAACCCTGAATTACAAGCACCAAACACTAAATCATTTTCTTTCATTAATTCTTCTAACAATACTTTACAATCATTAAAATATTCTGTTGGAATATCATTGCTAGAAGAACAACCTATAAATAATTTCATCTATGTACCTCCTTTAATTATCTGACTCTAATTTCAAAACTTTTGCTTTGCCTTCTACTTTTTCTTGTTTTTTATTTTCAAGTAATAATAAACAATTATCAATTCTTTCTACTAATCCATATAAAGGAAGTTCTCCTTTAATACATTTTACCATTTCTATTATTCTAAATTCTGCTTGTTTTACTGCTTCCATATTAAAATCAGAATTATCAAAACTTATAACTTTTTCAGTTAAGTTTTTGGCAATAGCATTTTGTGTAGAATTAGCAAAATTAGAAACAATAATATCTCCATTATTTTGACTATTTGATGAAGGTAATAATAATGTATTAGCATTTTCTAATAGCATAGGATTAGTTGTTAAATCAACCTTAATACCTTTTCTTGAATAGAAATTAGCACGAATTCCTTTTTTTCTGCTAACATCAAATCTATATGTGCCATTAACTTTACCATTGCCTTTATGAGTATTAATTGCTACTGCTCCCATTTCTAAACTATCATCAGGATTTAATACTGCTTCAAAAACTACTGAAGCATTGTTATCTTTATTTCTTTTATCATATTTTTTGGCAATTCTTACTATTTTTACTCCTGTAGTTAAATCTTGAATTATTTCTATGTCATTGAATTTTTCAGTTAAAATATTCCCCTCTAAAGAAAGTACTAAATAATCATATTTATATTTATTTCTCCAATCCTGTGTTAATTCATCTATTGTAATTTTTATAGTAAAATCATTTGATAAAACATTAAATGATGTTTCATACGATATTTGCTTAGGATGTTGAATAGTTTGTTGTCTTTTTACATCTTTTTTAAAACTAATATCACCATTATTATTAAATGAGAAATGTCTACTAGATTTGTGAGAATTCATTCCATACCAATCAACTCTTCCAAATTCACATTCAAAACTTACATTTCTTTCACCTGTTAATGTATTATCCCCTACTAGTGTTTCTTTAATAAGCGGAATTCCAATACTTTCTCCTGAATAATAAGCATTTGATAATTTATATCTAGGTTCATATTTTCTTTCCATATCTCTTATATCAGCTTCGCCAAGTTCATAATGAAAAGGTAAACAATGTGCATCCAGTAATTGTTCATACCATGAGGAATTCCATTGCATAACAAATTCTTCTGCTTTTTTCATTTCTTCCAATACTTTTTCAACTGCAATCATTTGCATTTCTTCATTAATTTTTTCCATAGAATCCCCCTAAAATCTATTTTCTATTATATAATATATTCTAAGAAAATACAATTTAATGAGATAAGTTTTCTGAAATTAAAACTAATTTGTCTACTATTTCATTAAATGTAATTATTTCTATATCTTTTAATCCATTTCTAAATAATTCAAAACTTTCTAATTCGTTTTCTTTTAAGTTTTCACTATTATCAATAATTAAATATGTTTTTGGATCATAAGCATCAAATTTTATTCCCTGTTTTTCACTATTTGCTTTTTTTATATAGTATTCTTTTAATAAAACATCTTTTTGTTTTCTCAACTGAACAATAGCACTTGATAGTTCTTCGCTTGGTGAAAAAACTTCATTTCTATATTTGCCATCAATTAATTTTGTTGTAGGTTTTTTAATTTCTATTATACTCACATTTCTTGTACCACATTTAAAGAAAAAATCAGATACAGTTCCTCCAATATTATTGATTGCTTTTCCACCCATATATGGTTTTTTACATATAATTTGTCCTACTGAAGGAATTATACTAAACAAAATATTAGGATTTTCAGTAAATAATTTTTGCCAATATTCTTCATTATCTACACCAAAATTATTCCTTAAATAATCTGGATTTATAAATTTTAATTTTAAACTATTATATAATTTTAATGATTTATCATTATCTAAATTCTCTGAGATATCGTCAATTATATTGGGATTATCGTTTATGCTTTCTAATATTTTATTATAATCTAATTTCGAATTTAATAATTTTCCTAAATTGGCTATTGCATCTGGATTATCTTTAGCAAATTCATTAAATTGTTCTATTTCATTTTGTTCTAAATTATCATCTAAAACAAGCAAATGTTTTTGTTTTATTCTTTTTAATGATTTATCATTATCATATATTTCTTTTAACTTATTTGCATATCTAATTAAATTTAACATTTCTCCAAGTTCTAGATTGAACTTAGTCCATTCTCCAGCTTTAACATCTTTAACTGAAATTTCGTTCATATCTTCCCAATTTTGATTTTTTGTCTTTTTTTGGCATACTAAACATCCGCCAATACATTCATCACTATTTTTACTATTATCTACTAATTTTGGAAAATAAACTATTCTGAATTGATTATTTTGTCTTATTATCATACCTGTTGCATCTGCTGTTTTATTTGATGTTGTATCAACTTTTATTTTTACTAAATTCATTACCTCCACCACCTATATATAATTTTACCATGAAAATTAGAGTCTTTTTGATACAAATTAGTAATTTTATGATAAAATATTGATAGAGATTGATATTTTATATATCATGTCGTTAAGAAGTGAAAAGTTGTAGATATCTTCGACAACCGCTCCAAAAGATAAAATCGTCGCACTAATGTGACGTTAATGATTAAATCAATCTGAAAGGATTGATTTTTTTGTGCATTATTGCAAAGAAAGGTGTGATATGATTAAAATAATTAAAAAGAAAATCAATATGAGTGATGAACTCAAAGTCAAAATTAATTGGTCTTGCAAATTTAATAACAGACCATACCAGATCATTGAGGGTCACCTAAGGATTGTGGAACATACAAATCTAGCATATGTTGAGCCACACAAAGTAATTATTGGAGATATACTATATATGGAATTGTTACTTACAATCCTAACAACATAAAAAGTACTTTACACTACACTTTTAATGAAAGATGAACTTACTAATCATCTTGTTTCAGTAAGTAAAGCTGAAGAAATCATATTAAATGAATTAATTTATACTGAAAATGTGTGAGTACGTACTCATATATTGTGTCTAGCAAGCACTGAATTTGTACTCCCATACAAATTCTATATGGGAATTCCCATACCCTTAAATTTTTAGAAAGGAGATTTCAAATTATGAGAATAAGAAATAATAAAGACAATGCCAATTAAACATTGTCTTTATTATTAATTTTTTTTGGTATTACTTCTCCTGTTTTAGCTATATCATAATTTAATTTAAAAAATATACTTACAGAGATAAATTGATATACTGATGAACATACTTGTCCTATACCTGTACAAAATGGTGTCTTTAATAAAGACATTACCATTCTTAAAATAGATGCAAATATTTTATTAGATGTTGTTTTAAATGCAGACCACTCTAATTGTAAATAACAAGTTTTAATCCTATATATAGGATAAATTATAAAGTTTACAATTTCAAATCCGAAATAAATCATTGTAATTTTAAAATCCAAATCATAAAAACTATATAAACAAACAAACATAATTAAGCTAGTAGCAAATAGTATACCTAATAATTTATAAGCATTATTCTTATGATAATAATAGTTGAATTCATTTTTACTTATATCAATTGTTGCTGCAGTAACTATAGCATCAGCAGTATCCCATTGTGTATCTGTTATAAGGGCTACAAATGTAAGTGCAATTGTAAATTGTTCACCATACTCTAAAGCATTACTTAAACCAAATAAAAAAATTAAGAAAAACGCAATGTTATTGAACAATTCTACTGAATCATATTTAATACATTTTAAAACATTTAATTGCAATTTAAATTTATTACTATTTTTTATATAAATATATAAAGTAAATAATGATAATGGAATTAGTGTTGTAGTAATTATAGCAATTTGATTTTTTGTTATTAAAGATGTTCCAATTAATAATATAAAATTTAATAAATTAAATATTAGTGAATATTTATTTGCTAACGTATTTTTTTCTTCATAATATAATTTGTTTAACACCATTGCAAATTCTAAACAAATAAATAATTGTAATACAGAATAGATGGTGAACACTTTATATGTATCGATATCCATGTTCATAAAATTTATATAATTATCTATATTAAATAATAATATTGCAAAAATAATTACTGAAACAGTAGTTCCTATAATCATGCCTGACATTACAGCATTTTTATTTTTATCTTTTTCCTTACAAATATTAGCGCCAGTAGAAAATAATGATTTTAATATATAATATATAAATTGTATTGGATAAGTTAAGGTAAAAATATTAATTAAATTTTTGTCAACTATTATACCTAATAAAAGCCATGAAATTATTGGTATAAAAGACAATAAAGATAAGTCAAAACTAATTTTTAATAATCTCTTCATTTTCTAATCCTTTATAATTTTTCAATCATAATTATTATTCCTAACATTGTACTATTTATATCAAGTTAAAAACTAAATTAATTATACTATACTTTGACATTTTTTTCTATACTCCATTGAAAATATCTAAGAAAATGATATAATGAATTTATCAGAAAGATTTAATCAAATCTTATAGTCTTAATTTCGTAAACGTGTATAGTTAAGGCTCCATTTGAAATCAACTTACGGACTTAAAAGTTCGTGAGTTTTTATTTTATATAAATAATATCACAGAATAAAATATGAGACTAAAATTCCAGAAGTAACAAAAAAATCAAAACTAAAAAATGGAAATATACCATAGAAAATATTGAATATTTAAGATCACAAAATAGTACACAAAATATATATCTATAAAAAAAGATAAGGACAATGCCAATCAGCATTGTCTTGTTTTTGTATTAAATTGACAACAACATTACGCATATAATTACACCGGCAATCATTAACCATTTCCTTTTAGATATTTTTTCTTTTAATATAAAATATGATCCTATAATAGTAATAATTATAGAACTAGAATGTATTGGTTGTGCCAATGAGACTTGACCATCTACTAAACAAAATCTATAACTTAAATTTGATACAAAGTCAAATAAAATATAAGTAAATAACATATATGACTTATTTATATTTTTTAAATTATAGCACTTCCAACTTTTAGTAAAAAAACAATACAAAACTACTATAGAAATTCCAAATAAACTATAGTAAAAAGTTACAACTAGAGGATTCACAAAAGTACTTATATAGTATTTATTTAACATTGATGATACTCCGTTAAAAAGAACAAAAAGCCATGCAAATACAATTCCCTTTTTACTATCTTTATCCTCCGTAATTTTATCTTCTTTAACAATTAATATAGTTAAAACTACGAGAATTAATGATAATATTAATTTTAAAATCGGTATAGATTCATTTAAAATTAATATTCCTAAAACTAATGTAACTATTGTATTACATTTTCTAATTGGTATAACAGTAGAAACACTAGCATATTTTACTGATAATATACCACATATATAACCTGTCATTTGGCATATTGTTAATGGTGCAATTTGAAGAAAATTTTTAATACTAAAATTCGTTAATACATTTGTAAATAAAATAGATACTATTATATATAAAATATTACTTGTTGCCAGCCCTATTAACGCAATTGATTTAGCATTATTATTTTTAGAACATTTCTTCATAATGATAGATGCTAATCCTGATGTTACAGCCGACAATAAACATAAAAAAATCCACATATTGAATTTACCTACTTTCCGATAAATTTCTTTTTTATTATACAATAAATATTAATTTTTTTCCATACTCCCTTGAAAATATCTAATAAGATGATATAATGAATTTATCAGAGAGATTTAATCAAATCTTATAGCTTTAATTTCGCATACGTGTATAGTTAAGGCTCCATTTGAAATCAACTTACGGACTTAAAAGTTCGTGAGTTTTTATTTTATATAAATAATATAAAAAAAGAGGAAAAATTATCAAAATAATTTAGTCCGCTTTTTGTATTTTTTAAATATGAGAGTGAAATCTATGTCTAGTCAGCACTGAATTTGTACTCCCATCCAAGTTCTATTATGGGAATTCTCATACCATGAATGCTTAGAAAAGAGATTTTAAATTATGAGAATGAGAAACAATAAGGTTAATGTGTTTTTAAGCGATGATGAAAAATTTATTTTAAAAAGAGAGTCTTCAAAATTAAACTTATCTCAATCTGAATATATTAGAAATTGAATTGTAGGATATGAGATTAAAATTATAGAAGTTAAAGAAGAGATTAAATCTAAAAAGGAAGAATATATTATGGAGAATTTGCCAAAGCATTAGAATAAAATATTGAATGCTTAATTAAAGTAAAAAATAGATTTCACTATCTTGAACGTGCAATTGGAACTAAAATTGAATATTTAAAATTACAAAATACTACACTAAAAAAATATATACCTGTTGAAGCTGATAAAGGCAATGCCATTTAAGCATTGTCTTTTAACAATAATCTATGATTATCAAAGTGATAAAACTTATTACATATTTCATTTATTTTTTCATTATGTGTAGCGATTATTAATGTTTTATCTTTAAAGTATTTTAATATAAAATCTACTACAATTTCTTCAGTATGTTTATCTAAATTAGATGTAGGTTCATCTAAAATATAAACATCTTTTTCCATTAGATAACTTCTTAAAATATTTATTCTTCTTTTTTGCCCAGTTGAAAGTTTCAATCCTTTTTCTCCAACTATGGTATATATTCCATCTTCAAACATTAGAATTTCATCTAGTTCTAATTCTTTTAAATAATTTATTATTTTTTCATCTGGAATATTTTTATCTAAACATAAATTTTCCTTTATAGTCATATTAAATAATTCTATTTCCTGACTGACAACTCCTATATCAAGTCTATACTCTCTCATATTATTTTCATCTATTTTAGCCTGTCCTTTATAGGTAGTTATATTTCCTAAAATCAAGTTGATTATAGATGTTTTTCCTTGGCCAGACTTACCAGTTATTGAAATTTTATCTTTATTTTTTATTACCATATTATCAACTTTAATATTAAAATTTGATCCTTTATATTTTAAATCTATATTTGATAATTCTATTTTATTAAAATTAGTCAATAATTCTCTTTCATCTAATTTACTAAATAATTGAATACATTTTTTTCTTAATGCTTTTAATTCAAAACCACTAACAATTGTTCCAGATAATTCATCAAATATGAATCCCATTTCCAAATAAATAGATATATAAAATGTGATTATTCCTAGTGTATCAATTCCATTAGATAAATCTATAACTGCCTTTATAATTGCTAATGCGAAAGGTATAACTATTAAGATATTTCTTATTAGTTCTTCTAATGAATAGCAGTTAACATACTTGTTTTGTTTTTTATAACATTCTTTTCCTTCTTTTGATATAATCTTTTCAAAATATTTGTTATTATTTAATGCTTTGACAGTTCTAATATTGCTAATAAAGTCTTGATATACAGATGAATACTCATATTCTTTATCATACAAATCTTCAACATGTTTATTTGATTTTTTTAATATGTATACACTTATCATAACACATAAAATACTTAATACTAATGATATTACAAATAAAATTTTTGATTGTTGAAATACAGTAAAAAAGAAAAATCCAAAAGATAATAATATTCCTATGTATTCTACACTAAGAATCTTTTTAACTAACCCGGATATCTTTTCTATTATATTCTCTAAATATCCTGTTTGATACTTAGATAAAGTTTCTACAGGCACTTTAGTTAATTTTTTGTAGTATTCTAAATATTGAACATTAGAATAATCATATAAATAATTATCCATAACTTTTCGCTCTAAATATAGAACAAAACATCTAACTACTTTAGAAACAATAAATATTGAAGCAACAATTATTGCTTTTTCAATAGTAAAAGGCATTGTTAAAAAAAGAGCAAAAGTATAAGGAATAATGTAGTAAATAAAATCTAAAAAAGCTTCAATAAACAAGCATAAAGAAACTTTTTTTCTGTCTAATAATCCAAATATAAAATTAATGTTGTTTTTTTTCATACTAATCTCCACAATATATTATTTTCTTACAAATAAATTATACTATATTTAGACATTTTTTCATACTCCATTTGAAATCGGCTTATAGACTTAACCTTTCGTAAGTTTTTTACATAAATAATATCAAAAAGAGGAAAAATAATTAATCCTCTTTTTATATATTTTTAAATTTAGGAGTAAAATCTATGTCTAGTCAGCACTGAATTTATACTTCCACGCAAATTCTTATATAAGTTAACCATTAAGTCCCAAATTTAAAAATAATTCTTATATTATAATTAAATATATAAATTGCCGAGACACTTTTTTATCTTCGTTTATTTACAGGATTTTTGATAGTTTCTTCCATTTGTTGTACTACAGAATTTGTAGCTATTTGATGATTAATATCATAATTGTCTTGCTTTTCAGTATCCAATTTATAATCAATTTGTTTGTCAACAAAATCTTGTATTATAGTTGCATCATACCTATCTTTAGGTCTAGAATTTTTCTTAGAGTTATATATGCTTTCTAATGTTTGCATTTTATAAAAGGTTCCATTATGTTCTCTTATTTGATTTGAAAACATCATAGATGCGTATTCACCAGAAAGGTGATGTTCATCAACATACAAATCTTGATTTGAATCCTCATTTGGATAATAATATTCCTTTAATACAATTTCGTAATTAGGTAATCTGCTAAACAAAAATAATCCAATGCTCATAGGTGTATCTTTATATGTAACTTTATATTCATGACCATTAACTTCTTTATGATTCATATTACTTACAAATTCAAAGTCATCGCTATTTTGTACTAATTCATATAAGGCAAATAACTCGTCTTCATTGATAAACAAATCCAAATCTCCATGATATCTTTCTAAAGGATGTTCAGTTGCTAAATATCCCATTAAACCGCCAGTATAAAAACAATCAAAATTTGTCTTAATTAACTCATTAAATCTATCAAAGGCTTCAAGTACTAATCTATGATTTTCTGCTAATGGCATTTTAGGATACTCTAAATTCATACTTTTAATCCAGTTTAGTCTTGCAATCAAATCATCTACTGAATGATATTTATCGGGATTCAGAGATAATATTAAGTTAACATTTGAAAGAATATCATCAACGGATAAGATTTTTCTATTTAATAAACTATTTAGAGAAACTAATATAGTATCAATAGAATCATCAGTATCAAGATTCAATAGCTTTTCAACTAAATTATCACACATTTTTGTATCCGTTATTTTAGATAACTCAGCAAACTTATATACAATATCTTTTACTAATTTCTTTTTTGTTTTATCCATACTCTAAAACCTCCTATAATAATTTTTTAATTTGTCATATATAAATTTAGTTTGTTCATTTAAATGTTTATTTTCATCAAATTGCTTTTCAGTACCTTGTTTACAAAAATCTTCAAATTCTAAAGTAACTAATCTAACATTTTCTTTATTAACTTTATCTTCAAAAATCTTTAATGCTGTATTCATATATCCTCTTACTGCACACCCAGCCATGGCTTTATAATAGGATTTTTCTGGCAAGTCGGATTTTAAATACAATTCCATTGCAATATCATCGGTTACTGTTCTTGGATTAGAGATAATAATTTTATTACTTCTAAATACACCATGTGGTGCTGAATTACTAGGGCAATCAACTACCTCAGCATCTTCAGGTAATTCAACATCATAAATTGTATCCCCTCTAACTAACCATCTTAATATTTTTGACTCTGTACTAAAATTAAAGCCTCCCATTTTTTTAGGATCTAACTCTTTAGGATTCCATATTTTCGCTACATTCACTTCTCCTAATTTGTATTCAAAATCTGATGCACCAGATTTTGTTCCAAACATTACTTTTAGATATTTACTCAAATAAACCACCTCTTTCTATTTACTATTAAGATACTTTATATCTGTTTCATTAAGTATTTTCATTTGAGATATTGCTATTTTATTAAGTCTAACAAGTCTTTCAGATTGATTTAATCCATCATTTATAAATACCGAATTAAGATTTTCTAAATTTGCTAAACATATTAATTCATTTATAGTTGCATGATCTCTAATGTTACCATCTAGATTCTTATTTTTATTTCTCCATTCTTTAGCAGTCATACCAAATAGAGCCATATTTAAAACATCAGCTTCCTCAGCATATACATAATTAATTTGTTCTTTTGTTAACTCATTAGGTATTAAATTCTGTTTTATTGCATCAGTATGTATTCTGTAATTAATCTTTGAAAGTTCACGTTTTGCATTCCAGCCAAGTTGTTTTTGTTCTTCTGCTTTTAGTCTTTCAAATTCTTTAATAAGTAATAATTTAAACTTTGGACTAATCCACATACCAAATTCAAAAGCGATATCTTTATGGGCATAAGTTCCACCATATCTTCCTGCTTTTGACATTATACCAATTGCATTTGTTTTTTCTACCCATTCTTTAACACTAATTTTATAACTATTTAAACCTGCTTGACTTTTAATTATGGCGAATTCGCCATAATTAAAATTAGGATTATGAATTTCTTCCCAAATACCTAAAAATTCGATAGTATTTCTATTTCTTAGCCAATCAGATACGAAGAAATCACCATCTTTAGATTTAAGCATATCTGTAATAGAAATATAATCTTCATCTTCTATTTTAAAATAAGAAATTTTTTGATCTAAAACTGTTAATTCTGCCATTTTTTTCTCCTTTTATTTAATCGTAATATTCACTTGCGTCATTCGTAAATTGTTGTAAAGTTAAATAGTATTTTTTAATATTAATTTTCTTTTTAATTTTACCTCTATTAGTCATTATTATAATTTTAATTATTTCATTCTCAAACTTTTCTGGTCCATACATAACAATAAATTTTTGCTCTGATGTAAGTCCTGTAATATTAATCGGAAATTTTGTACTATGTACTTCTTGATGTCTAATTACTTCCCTATTACGTGTAGTATTTTTTTCTGCTAATAATCGAGGGGATTTTATGATAGAATAACTATTCTCACCATCAATAAAAATCAAATCATTTATAGATATAGATAAACGTGATTTATTCATAAATTCTATATTAAACATATAGAAGTTTTTATTATTAACTTTTGATGATGTATAATTTTCAATCTTAAAAGATATTCTTTTTTTATTAGTAAATATTAAGTAAATTAAATTAATTATTGATATTATAAATGCTAAAATAGACAATATCGCTTCATAGTGATTTTTTATAAATAAAACTAATTCTTTCATGCAATCCTCCAAAAAATTTTATAATAATATTATAATATAAATACTGAAAAAATCATATACTCCCATTGTAATTCAATAACAATTCATATATAATATTTGTAGAAAGAGAGCTCAGTTCATAACCTGTTGTTTATTCGCTCCAGTGACGAATCTGTTCGAACTTTTCGAACATTTGTGATAGATATCATCTCATATTGAGATGATTTTTTTTATTTGTTAAAAGGTCATCCTTAAAAGAAAGGATAGTGTTTATAGTGATTTAATATTTTAAAAACTAAACAAAAAGGTAGAAATAAAGATGTAAACGTTAAAGATATGGGAAACTATATTGAAATGAAAGAAGAATTGTCAAAAAATAAAGAACGATTAGAAATAGCAAATAAAAAATCACTACAACTAGATAATGATTATAACGAAATTAAACAATTAATGAATAATTTAAAAACTACTTTTACTAATAAAGACAAATATGTTTTAAATAAAGATGATAAAGATAAATTTATTCAGCAGTTAGATTCAACTAATAGAGAATATAAAAAATGCAAAAGTTATCTATTACTCTTAATGATGTTGAAACTGAATTAAAAGGAAACAGGAAAAAAGTTAAAATACTTACTGAAAATAATGATGCTTTAAACATTAAAGTTAAATCACTAGAAAAAAAGATAGATAAACAAGAAGATGAAATTGATGATCTTAAAGAGAAAAATTCTAAATTACAAAACACTATTAATTTCTTTGAAAACTTATTTGATAGATTAGTTAAATTTATTAAGAATAAAATGTTTGGCAAAGAAAAAGAACGTGAAAATTATTGGAATTTTTCAAAAGATTTATATACTTCATAATATATTTAGCGATAAAACTATTGAATCAATTCAGGATGACTATATTTGAAATAAAGAAAATGATAAAAATAAAAACAAAGGAAAAGATGATTACGAAATTGGTATGTAATCATCTTTTTATCATTATTTTCTTTTTAAAGTATATGGTTTACCCTTTACTTCAGTAAAGAAATCACTAGTTAAATCTTCACTTTCTTCTTGGTGAATATGTTCGTTTTCGTATGCTTGAATAATTGATTCATCATCAATATCAACTAGTACAGTTCTTTGTGTTAGTTGTGGTTCTTCCTCTGGTGTAAAATATCTTACTCTGGCATTTGATTCATTGTAAAGTGTTGTTAAATTGTCGAAATGAACAATCTTGTTTCTTTTTAAATTTTCAAATTTAGCACTTCCTATATCATAAACATCGTCGTCAATCATTGTTAAAATTGCTAAATGTCTAACTTGCGCTAAACCAAACATAACTTTCATTAAATCAGGTGCAAAATTCTTTAGCTGTTCATCTGTTTGAACTTTATTAATTAAATCTTCTACTTCTTCTTTATTATCACCATAAATAGTTTTATCTTTTCTTATAATTTCTTCATACTCTTCATCACTTAAAAGTTCTTGCCTATTTTCAATTATTGCTAGATAGAATTCATTTAATTTTTTTGATAAAAGAATTTGATCTAATTCCTCTTGTGAATACTTTTTATTCATAGCATTATATCTCTCTCTTTATTTTCTTTAATTGATGTCCTTTTTCACTTTCAATTTCTTTTTTAGGACTATAGCTAATTGCAAATCTAGTAGCTGCATCATCTCTATATAAAGCAGGAGTAAATCTATCTTCAGTAGTATCTATTTCATATTTAACATTATTTTTTTCAAACTCTTCCAACAATTTTGCTAAGCTTAAATATAGATAACCATAGTTATAAATTGTTTCTGATTGAGAGAAACCAATAAAGAATTCTCTTTCTTCAGTACTCTTTACATATCTATATACCGCAACTATTCTTTCTTTATTTTTCATTATAAAATCTATTGGACTGCCCATATCATTTGGTAAATCGTCAAAATCTCCACAAAAAACTAAATTAAAATTTAAATAATTTTTTTCTTCTTTATTATTATAATTAGCATTTGAAATTAAATTAACAATTTCTTTTTCAGCAAATTTTTTGGTATTTTCATCCATATTTTCATATAATTCCAACGCTTCATAACTTCCAACTAATGTTGCTCCACCTTTAATAATTTTAGGTGATATAAATAAATAATTCTTTTCTTTACTTTCTTCTATAAATTTTGCTTTTTCTTCTAAAGTCATACAAACCTCCCCAAAACTAATGCTAGTATAACATATTTTAAATCATTTTCCAACCGATGTTAATGTTTTAATTAAAGATTCATATTCATTACTGCTATCAGTTTTTATTAATCCAGTATCAGCTTTTGTAAATAATAATGATAAAATTATATTTCCTAGTTTTTCGTCTAAATTACCCGAATTTACTAATGATAGATAAAAGTAAGTAAGCACATATTTTTGTCTATATTCTTCACTTAAATGTTTTGAAGACATCATTATCTTAATGAAGATTCTAATTACATATATTATTAAACAAATCATAGATAAAATAATAATACTGCTATATACAGGCATTTCTGTACTAAATAAATTTACTGTAATAACCTTTTTACCAAATTCTATTTTTGGACTTAATATAAAACCTAATAAGACTAATAATATAGATGAAACTGTAACTATTGCAATAGCCCAATGAATTGTTTCCTTTTTATATTCATTAGATTTTTCTAGCATAAATTTAGATGGTTCTTCTACCTTTAATTTTTCAGAATATGTTTTTTCAAGATTAGATAAATTCTTTCTACTATTATTCATAAAATCATTGTACTCTTCATCAGATTTTGTAAACCAATTATCAAATTTTTCCTTTTCTTCATTTTTGAAGGCGATATAATTATCTTTTTCATCTTTCATAAAATTAATATAATCATCTTTTGAACTAATTATTTCATTTATTGATTCATTAATATTATTTTCCATAGTTCTATATAAATTAGATGAAGTATTATTTCTTTTAAATCTACTCAAACTATGATGATTTGTCTTAAATAAAATATATAATTTATTATAATTTCTATTAGTGGAATCTTCATAATATGGAATAAACACTTGTTTTAATCTTCTAATAAAATTTTCATTATTACCACGAGCAATACATCTTCTTTCTACTTCTTACCAGTTATTAATATTGGGGTAAGCAATAGAATATTTAATATTATGTTTATCAAAATAGTCAAAGTGTTCTGGCTTTAATTGAACTAGAACAACATCATATTTTTTACTGCTTCATTAATAGCATCATAATAGTTTTGAGGCCACAAAGGATTTAATTCTCTTTTTGTACCTTTTTGTTTTTCAACAGGTATATCATTTTTCATTATATTTTTATATGGACTTGATTCTAAATCTTTGATGTTATTATATTTTTTACCTAATATACTTTTACCACAAGTAGCAAATCCAGCGATTATAATTCCCATTTAATATGCACCTCATTTAATTTCATTAACATTAATTACATTTATACCATTACTTTTTAAAAATTTTACTGTATCTTCCAAATCTTCTATATATAATATTTCATCTAAATTACATTTATTTAACTTTAATATAATCTTTATACCATCAAGTTTTAATTCTTGTGTTCCTGCTGATATTAGTTCAATATCATCACCATATTGTGTATTAATAAAATCTTGTTTTGCTTTAAAATGAAATGAAAATTTCATTCCTGATAAACAATACATTTTAATATTTTTGTTTCTTAATTCTTGAATTAATTTATATAAAGCTTCAGATCTATCACATGGTTCAATATCTATATAAAAATTACTAGGATTTTGATAAGCATTTGCATAATAGTTTAATCTTTTATCTACATTTTCATTACGATGCTTAACAAAATCTTTATCTCTATGAACTGCTAGTGTTCCATCATAATCAAATATAACAACTTTTATATTATCTAAATTTAAATTACTTATCACTATTCTATCACCTCAAATCTATTAAAATTATAACATTATTCAATATTTTATTGAACAAATTCACTAAAAAATATTGAAATATTAATTTATGGTATATTATTAGTAGTGAGTGATATTTATCACATCATAGCAAAAATGTTGTAGATATCTACGACACTTGCCCAATCGAAATGATTACTCACACCACACTTTTATGTGAGTTTTATTTTTATAGAACATTCTCAATTATTGATATGAGATTTCTCATATATGAAAGAAAGATTAACAAATGAAAACAACCTACTTATTTATAAACATTAGTAGGTTTTATATATTATTTTTATTTACTAAATATTACTTACGTTTTAAACACCAAATTAGTAAAATTAATCTTAAAAACATTCCTGTTCCTGCTATATTCCCTTTGTATGATAGTTTTTTAGATATAATCAAAAGATGAAATTAAATATCTTGGTAATGAGGTGATTACTGAAATAATAACTATAAAGAATGTTATTGTAACTATCAACAATCCAATATAATGATATATATTATTATATTGTAATTGATGTTTTTTCTTTTTCCTAACCTAATTAATAAATATATTATTTTTTTCTATACAATTAAGATGGTTGGAATCTTCAAGTAAATTTATTTTATTATCAATGAATGTATTACCTGTTAAAACTATGTTTTTACACTCTCTAGAATTATTATTTATAATTTTATCTTCATTTCCAATACAAAATGCAGCTTTCTTAGAACTTTTTATAATATTACCATTAAACATTATATTTCTAGCCCCATAATCTACATATAATCCGCCATTATTGTTATATATATTATTAGCTGAAACTAAAACTGTGTCTCCTCCGCGGATACCAATAGCATAATGTCTACAATCTCTAACTATGTTATTAGAAATTATTTGACCTTTAGGAAAGTTTTCTTTATTATGAAAGATCCCCTGATCTTCTAGAAATATTCCAAAATGTCCACAGGATACACAGATACAATTTCTAATAACATAATTTTCGTTTTCCCACAAACCAGTTCCTATTCCAATTCCAGCGCCTCCATTGCCACCATAATTCCAAGACCTTCCTCCTTCATAAATATACACTGAATCAATAACAACATTATCTAACATGTCTATTCCTAAAGCTGTTGAAGGAGTTGAAATAAGTCGCAAATCTCTAAAAACACAATCCTTAATCCCACTATAATAAAATGCTTTACCTCTATGTGTATATTGATTTAAACTTGCCTCAGACATATCGATTGTAAAATTTTTAGCATTTGCAGAATGTAATATTTCTTTTGAAAATTCACTATTGTGACAAAACAAAGCTGATCCTTTTTCTGTGTTTCCAATAACTTTTAAAACAGTATCTGCTAAAGATTCACCAACTAGAGATACATTAGATTTCATTTCACAAATTGCTGTTATATTTTTAGTCATATCCCATGAACTTTTGGCAGAATCAAAAATATAAACTCCTATAGGAATAAATATGACTCCTCCCCCATTGTTATGTACCAAATTTATAAGTGTTTGTAACTCTTTTGAATTATCTTTATTTTTTGGATTTAATCCATAATCTATTGCATTATATATCTTTTTATTTTCTTCTAATTTATTCATTTATTTCTCCTTTTTCAAACTTGCCACTTGGAGGAGCATATACATGTCCCCATTTTTTAGCAAACTTAATCATTAAAATTTTATTACCTTTTTTTTATAACAAGCAGTTGAATTAAGATGAGCAACTCTATGTTTTTTAATAGAAAAAATTACACAGCCATTTTCTTCTGATTCTTCTTTAGTATAATAACCACCTTCATAAGTATCTTGAACAACAGCTTCAACACTTTCATATCTATCTTTGAAATCTTCATCATAATATTTAGAATAGCAATCAAACCAATTATCAAATGTTTCTATTTTCTTAACATCAACAACAAATTCTTCATCTAAATTAGGAAGTTTTAAAAATCTAATAGTATCTTCAACTCTTACTAATTTTCTTTTTTCATCATTAAATCTATATTCTCTCTTTTTCTTGCCAGATTTTACATCCTCAAAACTAGACTCATAAAGCTTCATTATATGCTCCATAGAACACCTCCAATTAATAAAATTATACCATAATTCACCAATCTTCAAATATAGTTGTTGATTTTCCTGGATTTTATCATATAATCTATTTAATGAGTGAGGAATATTTTTTAGATTTTAGGTTTAAACCCCTATTATCATCTGCTACATAAGATAAAATCGTCACACCAATGTGATGTTAATGATTAAGTCAACTAGTAATAGTTGATTTTTTTGTGCGTTATTTCAAAGAAAGGTATGATGTGTTATGGTTAAAAATTTTTTTGATTCAATATTAATATTTATTTCAAAGTGAAACTAGGCATATTACACAGACGCGCAGATCAAACTTTTGAAATATTACTATTTAATCATCTATAATTAATTTAGTACTCTAACAACTAAAATAGAAAAAAATTCTCATTACTACTTAAAAATGTTATATCACGTTTATCCTAATTTTTATTAAATTCATCTTCATATTCTTTAAAAAAATTATAATATACTAAAACATTAGATAATTCTGTCCAGTCTTTAGTAGCTACAGGAATTTGATCTAAATCATAAATTTTAGCATCCATAAGTTTCAACAAAAATGGAGAATGTGTGGAAATTATAAATTGACAATTATAAAATCTAACAGAATCTTCTATAAATTTTTTTAGTTTTAATTGGTTTTCAGCAGATAAACTATTTTCTGGTTCATCTAATATATAAATACTATCTTCTTCTATTTCCCTTTCCCAAAACATAAGAGCAGATTCACCATTTGACCACTCTATAATATTATTATTTCCTAATCGCTCTCTAACAAACTTTGACATTGATTTTCTTTTTGCTTCATGACCTTTTTTCAATTCATCATAATTGTCAAATGAATTTCCGACTTTATTAAATTTATAATCCAAATACTCTTTACTCAATTTTTCTTTTTGTCTATTAACATTAGCATTGATTGAGCGTACATCTAAAAGATAATCAAAAACATCATCACTTGTTACCAGCTTTATTTCAGTTGGTTCATCAAAAGACATTTTATAATCACAATGTTTAACATATAAATCAAAATATGACCCTTTATCTATTGTTGATTTTCTTGAGGCATTTAATTTTTCTGAAATAATATTTATTAATGTTGTTTTTCCTGAACCATTACCGCCGCAGAAAATTGTAATTGGATCAAAATCAATATACTTAAAATATTTAGTGGAGAATAAATGTAAAGGATAATTATTATTAAATATTCTTCTTACTTCTTCATAACATGCTATGTCATGTTCTTGAAATTCATCCAATAAGGTAAAATTTTTCAAATAAATCATAGAGCTATTCTCCTTTTTTATAAAGATAATTACTAGTTTACAGTATACAATATTTAATTTATTTAATCAATTTTCGAAATATAATTCTTTGAACATAAGAAAAGTTAAGGTTCCCTTAAAATAAATTACAGACTTAATCCTTTGTAAGTTTTTATTTTAATAAAGTAAAGAATTTCTCTTATTCAATTGCTAAAATATAGAATTAATGACTAACTAAAATATTACAAGTTATAATCCCAATATCAATTAAAAGTATACAAGATATATATAACATATTTTTATAAGTCTATTAACCCTTTTCATTTTCAGGGTCCTTATTTATTTGTCATTCAAAAAACATATACTTTTATTTGTTTTCTAAATATTTTTTTAAGGTGTTAATATTAATTCTTAATTCTGAAACAACATTTTCACAAGGAAGTATTGTCAAATTAACTTTTGAATCAAATACTATTTTTACGGCTTCAGCATCTTGTCTAAAATTATATTCAAGATTATCTTTATAGCCTAGTTCATTACCACCTAGCCAAATAATTTCTATTTTGTTTACTATTTTGGGTTCTTTTTTGATTGCTAAAGCAATATTAGTAATAGCGCCAATCCCTAATATATAAGTTTTATTATTTTTTAAAGCAATTTCTATGATCTTATTTACAGCATCATTTGTTTCATCATAACCGTTTTAATGTAATCCATTGAACCTTTAAACACCCTATTATCTGTATCAAAGTTTAACCAATTACATATCTTTAAAATTTCATTATAACTTAACCCTTGTCCATCTCTTACTTTTACATTTTCTTTTTGTATGAGAATATGGTGCAACTGTAATTGCTTCAATATTAAATAAGTTTTGTGATTTTATTAAATATGATAATGCAAATTGGTCATCACATTCATTGTAAGGATCAGTATCTAATATAACATTTATTTTTTCCCTTTTATAATTCATGTACATCCTCCAACCTTTTACAATTTCAAACTATAAAAATTATACTATATAGATTTGATTTTTTCTATACATCCATTTTAAGATTTAATAACAATTCATATAATATTTTAGAAAACATCGTATTATTGACTAATTTTACAGAATGTACATATAAGTCATTTGTGTTATGTTTTTCGGGATTTTTTATTAATTTAGTTGTTCCACCTAAAGACCTAACCATAACATTTTACCCACAACAAATTTCAAGAGTTGGTATATTATTATCATAACAATATTTAGCTACTATCATTTTATAATTATCACAAGCACCGCCACCTTGCAGTAATATTCAATCACATAATTTTACCATTTATCTTCGACATCAATTTTTTCATTCTTTGGTAAAAGTATTCCAATTGCTATACCACCATTATCAAAAATAGCTTGTTTTATTTCATCTTTTATAAACATATTAGGTCTTGTTTCATTTTTTAATAAGTGCTTTGAAACTATACCAATAATTGGTTTTCTATTTAATTTCATATTATTACCACATTGTATTATATTTTCATATTGTATTTTTCATAGAATATTTAATACTATCTATTATATAAAAATAATAACCTATATTATTACACATTTTATACCTCTCCTATTTGCAAGACTATTTTCCTTTCTTATCAAATGAAACGAGACATGAAGCAACAGAAAATAGTGTTCCAAATAAAATTATAGCAAATCTTCCTATTCCATCAATTTCAGTAATAATACCATAATCTAAAATTCCTATTCCTAAAATCATCAAAATAATTTTTAATATATTCTTTTTCATATTTATTCCTTCTTTCTAACAAATTACTATTTTACTAACTAATTATCAAATTGTGATTTATTAAATAATTAATTTTTTGTTTTTCTCCTTTAATTTAATTATTAAACTTGAAGTGATATGCGTAATCAGTATAACTATCAAAATACTTAGATATGGATAATAATTTATATTTTTATACAACGAAGATATAACAAAAATTGCCATTGGATGTATTAAATAATAATATTTAGAATAAGTGCCAAATTGGAAATCTAATTTCATGCTATTAGTAATATAAATAGATGAAATAAATAAGTAGTAAGTTAATGGTATGCAAGATAATAAAATATTACTATTAAGTCTATCAGTATCATGTAATAATATTGCCTCAAAAGTTAATAAGAAAAATGAAACAATTAATTTAAGAAAACAATATTTTGAATATGCCTTTTCCTTTGTACCTACATAATAACCTAATACTACATAAAATAATCCAAAGAATAAGAAATTTCTTGTAGTAAAGAAAATATTATAGTAATAAGATAATGTTCTTTTTATTGATAATGGTAAAACTCCATAATAAGTTTCTGTTGCCCCAAACAATAATAATATAAAGGAAATTATTAATAAATATTTTATATTGAATTTTTGTTTCCATTTTTTTAAGACAATCAAAGAAAATATTATTGCAGGAAAATACCATAAATGATAGTAAACTCCTGTATAACATAAAGCAACCAACACTATAATAGGTAATAATATTATTGACAGAATAATTAGGAAAGGTAAAGTAATATTGATTTTTGATATATACTCATTTATGATTGGTAAATACTTAATTATTGTGCCTATTATTACAGGTATGTACAACAAACTCCAAACAAAATATAATGGTATTGTTTTCCTTATGTATTCCTTTATATAATTTTCATTTACTTTCTCCTTTTTTGCAACAAAATAGCCAGTTATTATAAAAAATATAGGAACACATATTCTTGTAATTATATTATTAAATGCTAAATCTAATTCGTTTGAATAGTTAAGAAATGGACGCAAGTGTAATATGATAATTAAAATTGAAGATATATATTTTAAAATATTTAAGTTTTGATAATTTAATTTATTTATTCTATAATTTCTATCTATATTCTTTTGAATAAATATAGTAGCAAGACTAAAACAAATTATCATTAAAACAATAGTGAAAGGATAACCTAAGCCATTTTCAATTTGAAACACATTTACCAATTTTAAAAATAATATCAATATAGTTATTATTGATATAATTACTATTTCATTTTTATATTTCATACTTAAATCACTTCTAACTCCCAAAATATTATTTTCCAACAATCATATTACATTGGTGATGTAATCCACAAATAGCCTAAAATTATTATACTAATTATTATTATCGTAGTAATTACTATAAAAGGTATCATTTTTTTATTTTCTTTTCCTTTTACAAATGCAAATAGATCAGCGATAAATAAGAATAAATATATTATTGTAGAATATAAAGTAAATCCCATAAACTCCTCCTCAGAACAACAATTACTATTTATCTAACTAATTACTACATTGTAATTTATTTAATTAAATAATAACGGTGTATTTCCATATATTGTTATTCTTAATATTCCTATAACAATTAAGTGTAATGGATAATATATGTAAAAGAACCATTTAAGCCAATTTAACTTACCTTTTTTTCCATTATAAACTTTTAATAATGGATATACCAATAATACTCCTAATGTAATTAAGCCATAAATTTTACTTACAAATAAATATGAAATAATTGCATAAATTAAAATCCAAAAGCTCATACTTATAATTTGCTTTTTTAAGTTACCTCTATTTGAATACATAGATAAAATTGACATTACTGCTATACAACTCCAATCAGAAGAAAAAGTTATAATGTTTATTAAAATAATTAATATCCATTTTTGCCACTCTTTTAAATTTGTTTTGTATATGATATAAAGAGCAACTACTGACCAGGCAAGAGACCACATAATGCTTGTTTGATTAAAGATATTTCCAGAACTGAATGGTATATAATTGATTCCAAAAGCAAAGCAATAGGCAAAATGAGATATTATTGCAAAGAGAAATAATCTTAAAATATATTTTTTTAAGTTTTTAGTATAATAAAACCCTTCACATATAAAGAAAAACATAATAGGTGCGGTTAATCTACCAATGATATGTAAAATATTTGAAATTATATTATTAGGCATTCCTGGATAGATTAAATCTGCAATATGATCAATTGTCATCGCTATAATTGCTATTAATTTTAAATGATTGGAATTCAGTTTTTTCATTATATCACCTCTTATAAAAATGACCTTTTAGTTGTTTAGTGGATTCTAACAAAGGCATCAAAATTACTTTATCATTTATAACTAAATTTAAGAAATAACTACATAATGATTAAACAAGATTAAAACTCTGTTGAAACCCAGTATTATCTTTTTTTATTATATATTAAAGCATTTTTATTTTCTACACTTCCTGTAAAAATATTAAAATTACTATACAAATTTATAAAAAGAAAGTGCTATATTTCGAAAGTTATATCTTAACTGTTACATTGATAAATTTATTTTGATTTTTCAAACATTTATGTTGATGTCATCTCATACTAAGGCTATTTTTTTGTTGGTCTAGTTTCAAGTATTTACTTAAAAATTCTATTAATAAAGCAAATAATAAAGGCAATGTCAACTGGCATTGTCTTTGTTTCTAAAATGGATCCTTTATTTCAAATTCTATTACATCTTGTTTTAATAATTCTCGTTGTTTTTTTGATAAATATTTTTTATTTATAATTGCTTGTAATATAAATTCATCAAAGTAATTATCATTCATTATATAATAACCATCAACTTTTTCTAATGTACCATAACTATCTTCTAATTTCCATCTTTGAGGTTTATTATGTTCTAATAAATTTACGCCACAAATTGACATACAATGATGAGGATATATGTCATGGGTATTTAAAGCTTCTTCTTTTGTTAGAAAATCAAATCCAAATGTATTTTTATAGTTAAATATTCTAGTATCTAATACTCCAGATCTTTTATCCCTAAACTTTCGTAAATTAATTCTTATATAAACTGGCATATTATCTTTGAGTTGTTTAATTGCTAATTGTTTTATTTCATTTATAGGTAAATTTAAAAATTCAACATAACTATTTTGATAAACATTTCCAAGATATTTTTCTCTATATAATTTATAATACTCTTTATTATACATAGGTATATTACCTAATGAAACAAAGTCGTTTAGGTTAATGCTTAAAAACTTATCTCTAAATTCTATAGGTGTTATATTTTTATATTTTACATATTTTGATTCTTTATCTTTATATTCATAATCAAACTTCATTTTAGGTTCACCCAATATTGTTGATAAAAAGATATAATTTTCTTCTAAAAAAGTTTCTTTCATTTTTCTTAAATCATTGACATTAGTATTTT
>OLNY01000767.1_pt1 | contig 27732 bp, 20 predicted proteins | sample 1671981 | NCBI WGS metagenome assembly OLNY01 (sample SAMEA3136632, study PRJEB25190) | human gut metagenome | biome: human gut; feature: human-associated habitat; material: faeces | place: Austria | collected 2013
CTGGCTTCTTAGTACCGTTGCGAGTGACACGTAGCGGAAGCGTGTTTTCGTTGATCTTGTTAACTTTTCGTAATATTCATAACGTAAAATTGAGTTTTGCAAATGTTGCATAAATGATAACAGGAGAAGCTATGAGTCAGGAAAACCAGAATATACAGGAAGAACCGCACAAGAGACGTGTGCGGTACAAGGGAAAGTATCCGAGAAATTATAAGGAAAAATACAAGGAACTGAACCCGGAGAAGTATCAGGATACGATCGAGAAAGTGATCCGGAAAGGCAGCACACCGGCGGGAATGCATATATCCATTATGGTGAAGGAGATCATCGATTTTCTGCAGATCAAGCCGGGGCAGACCGGGTTTGACGCAACATTAGGTTACGGCGGACACACAAAAGCGATGCTGGAATGCTTAAAAGGGCAGGGACATATGTATGCGACAGATGTGGATCCCATCGAGTCTGCAAAGACAAAAAAACGTCTGGCGGATGCCGGGTTTGGGGAAGACATTCTGACTATCAGGCTGCAGAATTTCTGCACGATCGATGAGATCGCAAAAGAAGCCGGAGGATTTGATTTTGTGCTGGCTGATCTTGGAGTGTCGTCCATGCAGATTGATAACCCGGACCGCGGATTTTCATTTAAAGTGGACGGACCATTGGATCTCAGGCTGAATCCGGAAAAGGGAATCAGTGCAGCGGAACGCCTGGCACAGATCGACGAGGGCGAACTTGCAGGCATGCTCTGGGAAAATTCCGATGAACCATATGCAGAGGAACTGGCACATGCGATTGTGACTGAGCGGAAACATGGAAAGCCGATCGACACAACAACGAGGCTTCGTGAGGTGATCGAGGAGACCTTAAGTTTTCTTCCGGAGAAGGAGAAAAAGGATACGGTTAAGAAAACCTGTCAGAGAACATTTCAGGCGCTCCGCATTGACGTGAACAACGAGTTTGAAGTGTTATACGAATTTATGGAAAAATTGCCGGGTGCCCTGAAACCGGGTGGAAGAGCAGCAATCTTAACATTTCACTCCGGGGAAGATAAACTTGTAAAAAAAGCGTTAAAACAGGGATACAAAGAAGGTGTTTATTCTGAAATCGCAAATGATGTTGTGAGACCATCCGCAGAGGAATGTGCACAGAACGGAAGAGCGAGATCTACGAAGATGCGCTGGGCAGTCCGGGCAGAGTAAAATCGGGTATCCGGGCAGGAGAAGGAATCAAGGAAGCTTATTGTTACTGGAACGGGGTATGAGAAACAGTAACGCCGGAAGGGGGAAAAGGACATGAGAATATCACATATTGCAATGTATGTACGAGATCTGGAAGTGGTAAAGGAGTTTTACATCCGCTTTTTTGGGGCAAAAGCGGGAGAGCTATATCATAATCCAAAAACAGGACTGAAAAGCTATTTTCTGTCGTTTGATGAGGGAACAAGGCTGGAACTGATGAATCTGCCGGAAATGCAGGATCAGAAGAAAGTGTTGGTGCGGATGGGCTATATCCATATCGCAATTTCAGTGGGAAGCAGAGAGAAAGTGGATGCCATCACCGAAAAACTGTATGAGGCAGGTTACGATGTTTTAAGTGGTCCGCGTATCACCGGGGATGGCTATTACGAGAGCACCGTGTTAGGACCGGAAGATAACCAGATCGAGATTACGGAGTAAAGACAAAATAGACAATTGCGAAACTTATAGAATCACAATTGTCTATTTTTTTATGATTCCTTTTTTACGAGTACCATGGCAGAAATTGGTTCCACGGAAACAGAACCGGAAACGGTTGTCAGTGCTTCGGTTCCGGCATGGTCAGCGTCGACACATACATCCCATGCACCATCTGGCAGTGTGACAGATGTCTCTGTACTGTTTGGATTGAAGATCACAAAAATGCCGTCGGACGTTTCCCCATTCACGCCGCCGTTGATCCGGAATGCAGGCACATTTTCGTCGAGACCGTCCACGGAAGTGATGTTTGCGTTGACATCGTCTGCATTGGTAAGACGAAGTGCTGCATGGGCTTTGCGGAAGGCGATTAGTCCTTTGTAATAATGATAAACATTCTGATACGTCTCATCCTCTAACGTATCCCATTTGATACTGTTGACAGAATCCGGGGAATTGTAGCTGTTTTCCAAAAAACCGCCGGAGGCATCGATCTTGGTGCGGAGCATTTCTTCGCCTGCCTGCAGGAATGGAATGCCCTGTGCAGTCATGTAAATGGCGGCAGAGAGATTGTTCATGCGGATGTGGTCTTCTTTGGAGGCGCCTGGCGTTGATTTTGTGATACGGTCTAACAGTGTCATATTGTCGTGGCAGGAAGCGTAGTTAATGCTCTGTGACGGTGTGGTGCACCAGTCATCTGCCTGACCTAAAAAGCAGCCTTTGACGGTATCGGCAAGATCAGCGGCTCCCGAGACATAACCTTTCCTTGTGGTGTAAAAGACGTGGCCTTTCAAAGCATCGCGGAGCGTATCACTGAAAAATGCAAATCCCGGAACATCGGTGGAATTTGGCTGCGTGGTCATTTTATAGCCGTCTTTGGTCACAGCAGTATCCATGGTCCATCCCTCTCCATAGAAAATGACATCCGGGTGGGTTTTGTGAACTTCTGTGACGACCTCGTTGATCGTTTCGGTGTCGATCAGTCCGACAAGGTCAAAACGGAAACCGTCGATGTGGTATTCATCTGCCCAGTATTTGACTGAGTCTACAATATACTTTCTCACCATGGAACGCTCGGAGGCGGTGTCATTTCCACAGTCGGAGCCGTTGGAGTATGTTCCATCCTCGTTTACCCGGGAAAAATAGCCCGGTACGATCTGATTTACACAGAAATCTGACGCATTATATACATGATTGTAAACAACATCCATGATCACGCTGATCTGGTTGTCGTGAAGTGTTTTTACCATCTGTTTCATCTCGGCAACACGGATAGCACCGTTGTAAGGATCGGTGGAATAGGAGCCTTCCGGGACATTATAATTTTCCGGTGTATAAGTGGCACCTAAGTCACTGCCGGAGTAAGTAAATTCTTTTTCAAATTTTTCTGTAGAATAAATATTTGGCATAATAATTGGATACTCATTCCCTTCCAATAAAATCATATAACGTTTGGTTTCGATTGGCATATTTTTATAACATGAACTGGTTTTGGTGAAAGTGTAATATAATTAAAAAATAAATAAATATATTTTAGCTATAATTTTAAAAAATACGAAAAAAAACGAAAAAATTAGCGAAAAATCATCGGCAAAGATACTTTTGTGTTATAATCATAAGGATTTTTTGAAGGGAGCCAAATACCATGGCAAAAGAACATTCAGTATATGAATTAAATCGTATTCAACAATACATTATGCAGATGCGGCCGGTTTTGAAGAAGGAGGCGCTGTTTTCGGATGGAACAAAAGATTACCGCAATCCGACGGAACCGGAGGCAGGAGAAAAGGTGACGATCCGTTTCCGCACCGGAAAGAATAACGTGGATATCGTCTGGCTTTGCACAGATTGTGAACATTATAAAATGAAAAAAACAGAAAGTGATCGTGAATTTGACTATTATGCGGTTGAGATGACAATGGGAGAGGAGCCGTTTTACTATTATTTCGAGGTGGCTTCCGGTCTGCTACATGTCTTTTTTGACCGTTATGGTGTGAGCAAGGAGCGGCGGGATGCTTACCGGTTCTGCATCATTCCGGGATTTTCCACACCGGAGTGGTCAAAGGGAGCCGTCATGTACCAGATCCTTGTGGATCGTTTCTACAATGGTGATCCGGCTAACGATGTATTGACGGATGAGTACTATTATATCAAGACGCCGAGTAAAAAAATGGAGGACTGGAATCAGTGTCCGTCCGATTTTTCTGTTGGAGAGTTTTACGGCGGAGATTTAGAGGGCGTGAGACAGAAGTTAGGTTACTTACAGAATCTTGGCGTGGAAGTCATTTACTTTAACCCGCTTTTTGTATCACCATCCAATCACAAATATGATATTCAGGATTATGACCATATCGATCCACATTATGGAAAAATTGTGGTCGATGAGGGGGAGCTTTTGCAATCCGGGACAACGGATAACAGCAAGGCAACACGTTATGTAAACCGTGTGACAAATTTAAAAAATTTAGAGGCAAGTAATGCTTTTTTTGCGGAGCTGGTCAGGGAGATCCACGCCAGAGGAATGAAAGTTATTTTAGACGGTGTGTTTAACCACTGCGGTTCGTTCAATAAATGGTTAGACCGGGAAAAAATCTATCACGCAAACGGAGGTTACGAGGACGGTGCATTTTTGTCGAAAGAGAGCCCTTACCGCAGTTTCTTCGGTTTCCGGGATGAAAACGGCTGGCCGGATAACACCTCTTATGAGGGGTGGTGGGATTATGACACGCTGCCAAAATTAAATTATGAAGACTCGGAAGAGTTGTACGATTACATTCTTGGCATCGCAGCAAAATGGGTGTCAGCACCATATTATGTAGATGGCTGGCGTCTGGATGTCGCGGCGGATTTAGGTCATTCCTCAGAGTTCAATCATAAATTTTGGAGGGATTTTCGAAAAGCAGTTAAGACAGCCAACCCGGAAGCACTTATTCTGGCGGAGCATTATGGCGACCCAAAAGACTGGTTAGAAAAAGGTGACCAGTGGGATACAGTCATGAATTACGATGCCTTTATGGAACCTTTGACATGGTTTCTGACAGGAATGGAAAAACACAGTGACGAGTATATCCCGGAGAAAAAGGGAAAGGCGGATGATTTTGACGGAGCTATGCGCCACTTTATGGCAAGTTTCCAAACATCCCAGTTACAGTGTGCGATGAATGAATTATCCAACCACGATCATTCGAGATTCCTGACAAGAACCAATGGAACAGCAGGACGTGTGGGAACCCATGGATCGGAAGCCGCAGAGTATGGCGTCAACTTTGGGATTTTCCGGGAAGCAGTTGTTGTTCAGATGACATGGCCGGGCGCACCGACGGTTTATTATGGGGATGAGGCAGGCGTGTGTGGATTCACCGATCCTGATAACCGCCGAACCTATCCATGGGGAAAAGAAGATGTGGTGCTTGTGGATTTTCACCGGGATATGATCCGCATTCATAAGGAAAATGAAGCCTTACGCACCGGTTCCTTAAAGCTTTTGCAAGGGGAAAAGGACATATTGTGTTACGGCAGGTTTAACCGGACACAGCAATTTGTTGTGATCCTGAATAATAGCGATGAGAAGAAGGAGATCACAAAGGAAGTATGGAGTATCGGTATTCCAAAAAATTGTAAGATGGAGCGTCTGATCATCACCACGGAGGCTGGCTATTCGCTCATGCCGAAAGAATATGAAGTGGAAGATGGAAGGATCACCGTCACGCTGCTGCCTCATTCGGCTGCGGTGCTGAAATATAAAGTGTAAAAAATATAAAATCTTATCTTGCACAATGAAAAATGATATGTTATAATCAATCCTTGTCAGGACATTTGTGCTGACAAGAATGGGCAGATTCCCGAGTGGCCAAAGGGGACAGACTGTAAATCTGCTGCAACTTGCTTCGGTGGTTCGAATCCACCTCTGCCCATTATCATATATGCCGGCGTGGCGGAACTGGCAGACGCGCAGGACTTAAAATCCTGTTGTAGCGATACAGTACCGGTTCGATTCCGGTCGCCGGCATTAAGAGGTCTCAAGTGTTGAAGTTCGTTCAGCATCTGGGGCTTTTTATTTTTGTGTTGAGATAAGAAAAATCCGCCAGCCCACAGATCCTGTGGACGGCGGATTTTTTTCTGTGATCTTATTGTTTTTTGACCGGAGCCTGATATCTTGCGGTTGATTCACGTTCGATCAGTGTCGCACGGAGCTGTGTGCGGCAGATTGGAATGTGATGTACCAGGGAGTTTAAAATGACATAAGCACATTTTCCGAGTTCACTGCGTTCCTGCCGGATAGTGGTAAGCGGTGGCTCTAGCATGGAGGAGATCGGAATGTCATCGAATCCGACCACGCTGATATCTTCCGGCACGCGGAAACCGCGGAGCTTGCATTCCGTGATAACACCGGATGCGATCAGGTCATTGCCGCAGATGATCGCAGTAGCACCCGCACCCAAAAAAGTAGGAACGTGATACTTTGCACTGTCTGCCACATAATAGCCGTAAACGGTCAGGTCTTCATTGATCTCAAGACCATGTGCTTTCATGCTGTTATAGTAGGCTTCCTGACGCTGCTCGGATACCATGGAGTGCAGGGAACCATTTAAAAAGGCAATTTTTTTGTGACCGAGTGTGTAGAGATGGTCAACTGCCGCATCGATTCCCTCATAGTTGTCCGTTCCAATGTAAGCAACATTCGGATTCTTCTTAATATAATTGTCGAAGAGAACAGTCGGCATGGTGGTTTGTTCTAACTGTTTCATCCATTCGTCGTGAAGGGCGAAGCCGACGAGAAAGGCTCCACAGAAACCATTCTTTAACATATAGGTGTCATATTTTTCTGCGAGCTGGAATGCCGGTGTGACCGGAATGACTGTCACATCCCAGTTGTGGCGGAACGCATTCTGTTTGAATCCCAGGACAATTTCATAACCAAACTGTGTGGCAGCTTCATAGTCCATATTTTCAATGAAAATCGCAAGCTTGCGGTTTTCTACTTTTTTTGATCGTTTGGTCGCATATCCCATTTCCACTGCGGTATCTAAGACCATCTGTCTTAATTCATCACTGATATCGCTTGCTCCGTTCAAACCTTTGGAGACAGTGCTGACGGATACACCCAGACGATTTGCTATATCTTTGATCGTAGCCAAGTCTTTATCCTCTTTGTTATAATTATTCGATACTTCCCTTATTATATAGAATCGAATTTCTGTTTTCAAGCAGTCTGCTCAGAGATTTCAAAAAAGTTTCGAAACAAAACGAGAAAAACTTGTCATTTTACACAAAAAAACAAATATAAAAACGTGAAAAATAGCAAAATCGATATTAATATTTGCAAATTCGTTGACAAAAACGTTTCAATAAACTAAAATTACCTCAGATACGAAAATTCACGAAACAATTCGTATAGGTTTTGAATGCGGGATCATTCCAACAGAACGGGAGGAAATGAATTGGGATCAAAAGAATTGACCAGGGGAGCAGGAGTCCTGCTGGCAATCACAAGCTTACCATCTTCATATGGAATAGGAACATTAGGGGAAGCTGCATTCCAATTTGTTGATTTACTTGTCGATCTCAAGCAGAGGTACTGGCAGGTGCTTCCGATCGGTCCTACCAGTTTTGGAAACAGTCCGTATCAGTCCTACTCCGCATTTGCCGGAAACCCATATCTCATTGATCTGGATGATCTGGTGAAGGATGGATTGTTACAGGAGACGGAGATCCGCAGTTTTAACTGGGGAACGGATGATGCAGATATTGATTATGCAACCATCTATGAGAACCGTTACAAGATTTTGCGAATGGCTTTTTCGAGATTTTCTGCGAAGAGTGAAGACTTCCTTGTTTTTACAGAAAAAAGCGACAGATGGCTGTCTGATTATTCTCTTTATACCGCATTGAAACGGCATTTTGGAGATATAGAATGGCAGAGCTGGGACGTGCCGCTCAGGGACAGAGATCCGGAGGCAGTGAAAGAGTATCAGGAAATATTACATAATGACATCATGTTTTGCAAATTTTGCCAGTACGAGTTTTTTAAGCAGTGGATGCAGCTGAAGCAGTACGCAAATAGCCGTGGAGTCCAGATCATCGGTGATATGCCATTGTATGTGGCGTCAGACAGCGTGGATGTATGGGCACACCGTGAGATGTTTTTACTTGAACCGGATGGAAGACCGAATGTGGTCGCAGGGGCAGCACCCGATGCATTTTCCGAGAGCGGTCAGGTATGGGGCAGTCCGGTATATGACTGGAACGTCATGGAAGAGGATGGCTTTGCATGGTGGAAGGCAAGAATGCTTGAGAACATGGAATTATTTGATGTGATCCGGTTAGACCATTTTTCCGGTCTGGTCCGTTATTACACCGTTTCTGCAGATGCAGAAGACGGAAGAAATGGCAAGTGGAGCAAAGGACCGGGCAGGAAACTGACAGATGCCATGACAGAGGTTCTGGGTGATATGCGGGTGATCGTGGAAGACATCGGACCAAAGGGCGGGCTTCCGGGAGTGAAAAAGTTAAAGACAAAAACCGGATGGCCGGGCATTAAGATTTTAATGTTTGCCTTTGATGATGACACCGCGAATGAGCATCTTCCACATAACTATCAGGACACGAACATGGTCGTATATGCAGGAACTCACGACAACGAAACGATCGTTGGTTATTTCCGGGATAAGTCAGATTACGAGCTGGCATATCTGTATGAGTATCTGAACATTCATTATAAAGAAGAAATACCGGATGCACTGATCCGGGCAGCCTACGCAAGTATCGCAGATGTGGCCATTATCCAGATGCAGGATCTGATGAAGCTTGGAAATGAAGCCAGAATGAACGCACCTTCCACGGTGGGACGCAACTGGCGCTGGCGTATCGGAAAAGATACTTTGAGCGAAGAACGGAGAGCATGGATACGGACTCTGGCAACCGTATATCGCAGATAACAAATACGCTATAAGATGCATAAGCATTTTATATAGAAGTCTTATTCTAAAAAAGGAGAGGAATCAAATGAAAAAGAAAGCAATCTCATTATTACTTGTTGCAGCTATGACAGCTACAATGACAGCAGGCTGCGGCGACAAACAGGAAGCAGCAGACAACACAACTGCAGGAAACGATGCGGCACCTTCTACAGAAGCAGCAGCATCTGATGATGCAGCAACAGAAGAAGAAGAGGAAGCATGGAGCGGTACATTGACTGTATGGAGCCCACAGGAAGATCAGGATACAGGCTGGTTACAGAAAGAATGTGACGCATTCAATGCGGCTCATCCAAACTGGGATGTCACATTTGAGTATGGTGTATGTGCAGAGGGTGATGCAAAAGCTACTGTCACAACAGACGTTGAGGGATCTGCAGATGTCTATATGCTGGCAAACGATAACATCCCTGATTTAGTAGCAGCAAACGCACTTGCTGAGCTCGGCGGATCTTATCTTGATTATGTAACAAGCACAAACTCCGATTCCATTACAGCATCTGTTACATACAATGATGCAGTAGTAGCATTCCCATTTACATCTAATACATGGTTCATGTACTATGATAAGAGTGTATTCTCTGATGAGGATATCAAGAGCTTTGACACAATGTTGGAGAAAGGAAAAGTTGCCTTCCCATTATCTGATTCCTGGTACATTCAGGCATTCTATGTTGGAAATGGCTGTTCATTATTCGGAGATGGTACAGACGCAGCAGCAGGTATCGACTTCGATGGAGAAAAGGCAGCAGCTGTTACAGATTACTTAGTTGATGTAGTTGCAAATCCTAACTTTATCAATGATGCAGACGGAGCTGGTCTTGCAGGTTTACGTGACGGAAGCGTAAACGCTGTATTCTCCGGTACATGGAATGCAGAAGCTGTAAAAGAAGCACTTGGTGACAACATGGGTGTTGCAGCACTTCCATCATTTAACTTAAACGGAACAGACTGCCAGATGAAATCTTTCATCGGATCTAAAGCAATCGGTGTAAACCCAAATGCTGAGAACATGCAGGTTGCTATGGCATTGGCAGCTTACCTTGCAGGTGAGGACGCTCAGAAAGATCACTACGATATGAGAAACATCCTTCCTACAAACACAAACATTGTAGTTGATGATGAGATCGCAGCAGCAGTTGCAGACGCAATGATCAACACATCTATCATGCAGCCATTAGTACCTGAGATGAGTAACTACTGGTCACCAGCTGAGAATATGGGTAAAGCACTTGTCGCTGGCGAGGTCACACATGATAACGCTGCAGAAAAGACAGCAGATATGAATACAGCAATGAACACAGACGCAGCACAGTAAAAAGAATACAGAAGATTCTTACATGCAAAATACAAACCTCGGGGCGCATGAGCGCTCTGAGGATTGTTTGATACTAAGGAATCCATTTTTATTTTAAGGAGGCCCATAACGTGATACAGGCTGGAAAAAGAAAAAAAGAGTTTGCGGATCCATATACCGTGACCGGTGCGGTTACAAAAGGAAACATCATTACAAAGCTTTCCCTGCTTATTATGGGCTTGGGTAATATCGCACACAGACAGATCGCAAAGGGACTGATGTTCCTGGTTGTTGAGATTGGATATATATGGTTTATGATCCAATCCGGAATTTATAATTTATCCATGTTTCCATCATTGGGATGGAGAGAGCAGGAAAAAGTCTGGAATGAAAAGAAAAGTATCTATGAGTACACTGCCGGTGATCAGTCATCCCTGATCCTGTTGTATGGAGTTGCAACGATTTATATTACATTGATGTTTATCGTTGTGTGGAGAGAGGCAGTAAAAAGCTCTTATAAATCAGAAGTGCTTGCAAAATCAGGAAAGCACCTGAACACCTTTAAAGAAGACTTCAAGAGTTTGTTTGATCAAAATTTACATAAATTATTACTTGCAGCGCCGATCATGGGAGTATTGATCTTTACGATCCTTCCACTGATCTATAATATTTCCATGGCATTTACCAATTACAGCAAGGTAAATGATCATCTGGTATTATTTGACTGGGTTGGGCTTGCAAACTTTGCAAAAATCTTAAATTTGAACGACAGTATCGGTAAGCAGTTCTATTCCGTACTGACATGGACGATCACCTGGGCGATTTTTGCAACAGCATTAAACTATATTTTCGGTATGATCCTTGCAATCGTGATCAACCGTAAAGAGACACATTTTAAGGGATTCTGGAGATTCTGCTTTGTATTATCCATCGCAGTACCTCAGTTTGTTTCCCTGCTGATCATGAGAAGTATGTTACAGCCAACCGGTATCGTGAACACTTTATTATTAAAATATGGTCTGATCGATACGGCGCTTCCATTTTTCTCAAGTGCGACATGGGCCAGAGTGACAGTTATCGTTATCAACCTGTGGGTAGGTATCCCATATACGTTACTTCAGGTAACAGGTATTTTACAGAACATTCCGGGTGAATTATATGAGGCAGCGAAGATTGATGGAGCTAATGCAGTCCAGATATTCTTCAAGATCACATTGCCATATATGTTATTTGTCATGACACCATACCTCATTACACAGTTTACCGGAAATATCAATAACTTCAACGTTATCTACCTGCTGTCCGGCGGTAATCCGACACCGGTGGATGCAACAGCCGGTAAGACAGATCTGCTTGTTACATGGCTGTACAAACTGACCGTTGATAAGAACTACTACAACTTAGGTGCAGTAATTGGTATTATGACGTTCATTGTCCTTGCGATCGTTGCGCTGGTAACATATCGTAATACCGCATCTTACAAAGATGAGGAGGGATTCATGTAATGAGTAAAAAACAAGTGACATCTGGCACAAAAGCAAAGAAAACAATTGTGAATATTATTATCCATATTTTTCTGGCAATCCTGTCATTCATCTGGGTGCTGCCGATTTTCTGGGTAGTCCTGACAAGTTTCCGCGGTGAGAAAGGTTCTTACGTAACCACTTTCTTCCCGAAGACTTATACGATTAACAACTATGTGAAATTATTCACAGATACAAGTATTTTGAACTTCCCGAAAATGTTTGTGAATACTTTTATCATTGCGATTTTTACATGTATCATTTCAACCATTTTTGTACTTTCAGTATCTTATACAATGTCAAGAATGCGTTTTAACATGAGAAAACCATTTATGAATATCGCAATGATCCTCGGATTGTTCCCATCCTTTATGTCCATGATCGCTGTTTACTATATTTTAAAGGCTCTTGGACTGGCAGAGGGATCTATGATCCGCATCGCTTTGATCGTCGTATTCTCAGCAGGATCCGGTGTTGGATTCTATGTTGCAAAAGGTTTCTTTGACACGATCCCGAAGGCGCTGGACGAGGCTGCGATCATCGATGGGGCAACAAGATGGCAGGTATTTACCAAAATTACCGCGCCACTCAGTAAACCAATTATTGTTTATACCATTTTGACATCCTTCATGGGACCGTGGGTAGACTTCATTTTTGCAAAGGTTATCTGCCGTGCTGATGCACAGTACTACACCGTATCTATCGGTCTTTGGAAGATGCTTGAAAAAGAATACATTGACAGCTGGTATACCTGTTTTGCCGCAGGCGCAGTTGTGGTATCCATTCCGATTGCAATTCTGTTCTTACTGACACAGAAATTCTATGTAGATGGAATGAGTGGAGCTGTAAAGGGTTAACCCGGGCAGAGGATAAGTTTTGGCTGTGTGTGGGACTGTTGTATGAGAGTGAAGATCTTGATACAGCAGTCCCTTTTTATGTAAATATAAAAGTGTTACAGAATATGGGAAAGGTAAGGTATAGGAATGAAAAAGCGTTTGATAGCAGCCCTGATAGCAGGAATGATGTTGATACAGACGGCCGCTTGTGGGAATAATGCCGGCACACCGGCAGACAGCGTGGATAGCACAGAGTCAGTACCGGAGAGTGGAACAGAGGCAGATACAGAAAAAGAAGGGGATGAAGTTACCGCATTATCTCTGATGCAGCAGGTCAATACGGCGGAAGAGAATGTGATTGATGACAATTACCGAACTTATTATGAAGTGTTTGTTTACAGTTTTTATGACAGTGACGGAGATGGAATCGGTGATCTGAAAGGACTGACGGAAAATCTCGATTATATCAATGACGGTGATCCTGAGACGGACACGGATCTGGGATGCAATGGTATCTGGCTGATGCCGGTCATGCCGTCCACGACGTATCACAAGTATGATGTGACGGATTATGAAGCAATCGATCCGGAGTACGGGACGATGGATGATTTTACGACACTTGTAGATGAATGCCACAAGCGCGGAATCAACGTGATCATTGATTTTGTCATGAACCACACATCTTCACAGCATGAGTGGTTTCAGACTGCGTACAAGTATATCCAGAGCCTTCCGGAGGGAGCAGAACCGGATGCGTCAGAGTGTCCTTATGTAGATTATTATAATTTTTCCAAAGAAAAACTGGGCGGTTATTATCCGGTGGAAGGAACCGACTGGTATTATGAAGGACAGTTCTGGAGCGAGATGCCGGATCTGAACTGGGATAATGAAATGTTAAAGACAGAGTTTGAACAGATCGTGCAATTCTGGCTGGATCTCGGAGTGGACGGTTTCCGCCTGGATGCAGTAAAGGAATTCTATTCGGGCGCAGATGATAAAAATATTGCAGTCCTGACCTGGTTTAATGATATGGTGAAATCCAAAAAAGAGGATGCATATCTGGTCGGAGAGGCGTGGAATGATTACAGTGTCTATGCGAAATATTATCAGAGTGGCATGGACAGTTTCTTTGATTTTACTTTTGCGGATAAGGACGGTATCATCGCAGACACAGTAAAGGGAATAAATGGCGCTTCTGCTTACGGAAAGAGTCTTGTCAATACGCAGGAGCTTTACGGCAGCTACAGTAATACTTACATTGACGCACCGTTTTACACCAATCATGATATGGCGCGGAGCGCAGGTTATTATTCCGGCGATTACAGTGAAGCGCAGACAAAGCTTGGAAATGCAATGAATCTTCTGATGTCGGGAAGTGCATTTTTGTATTATGGGGAGGAGCTTGGAATGAAAGGCTCCGGAAAAGATGAAAATAAGCGTGCTCCGATGTACTGGTCGACGGATGCCGATGCCACGGGTATGTGTGACGGACCAAAGGATATGGACGAGGTCAAAATGAAATATGGAAGTCTCAAGGAGCAGGAAAACGACGGAAATTCCATTTATAACTTTGTGAAACAGACGATCGCATTGCGGAATGAGTATCCGGTGATCGCCAGAGGAAAGGCCGCATTTGATGAGGGGATTTCGGATGATACGGTATGCGTGATCCGGAAAACCTGTGATGAGGGACAATTGACGCTGGCGTTCAATACTTCAGAGAAGGCACAGACGGTCGATTTCAGGAAATCAGCTCTCGGAGCAACGGAAGACAGGAAATATCCATTGCAGATCGCAGGGGAGCTTCTGACAGGAACGGAAGCTGCCGTTCTGGATGAAGAACAGCTTACCATACCTGCGTATTCGGTCGTGATCTTAGAGTAAAAAAGAATACTTTTCCGGATAACAGAAATCCCCGGTATGAGACAATCTATCGGGGATTTTTACTTGAATCTGTGCTTTTTTGGTATATAATAGTAATATCAAAGACGGAAAATACAGGTGTTGTGGAAATGCGTGTGTTTAAGAGAAAATCTGGAGGAACAATAGATGAAGCGAAAAGTTAAAACAAGAAAACTGAGTATCAGATTTAAAATATTAATTCCGGTATGTGTATGTGTACTCGTTGTCTGTGTGGTTATGGGGATGAATTCTTACAAACGTATAAAAGACGGCATGGTTGAGATGGGCGTTCAGGAAGCAGATATGGCGGCAAGCCTGACACTTCAGATGTTAGACGGCGATGAGGTGGAACAGATTGTTTCCGGTGCAGAACAAAGCGATGCATATAAAGGAGTTCTGGCAGCCTTAAAAAATATGAAGGACAGCTGTGGGATTGCATATCTGTATACTCTATATACCGATGGGACAAATGTTTATTACGGAGTAGATGTGGAAGCAACCGAAGATATAAGTTATCTTGGAGACCCATTTGACACTTCTTATGAGGAATTAAAATCTGTATTTGAAGGGCAGGAATATGTGCAGGATTATATTGATGAGACGGAGGATGGAGATCTGGTCACAGTCTACAAGCCGATCACAAACAGCGCAGGAAAAGTGGTGGCAGTTCTGGGGTGCGATTATGATGCTTCTGATATTACTGCCCGGCTTAAGGCATCACTTGCGGGAGTGGTCAAGATCGGTGCGGTCTGCATTATTCTGGCAGTAGCGGCTCTCAGTATCATTATTTCAACGATCACGAGAGGGCTTCAGAAAGTGGACGACAAGATTTATGAGATCGTGCATAATGAGGGAGATCTGACACAGAAGCTGGACATTCACAGTGGAGATGAAATGGAACTCATTGCAGGGAATGTCAATGCTTTATTGGAATACATACGGGGAATCATGTTGAAGATCTCCGATAATTCAGAACATTTAAATGTTTCGTCACAAAAGATCGCACAAAACCTTGCAGCAGCAGAGGTGAATATCACTGACGTTTCCGCAACTATGGAGGAAATGAGTGCGGCAATGGAGGAGACAAACGCTTCACTGGAGCAGATCAGCACCTCAGTGGGACAAGTTTATACATCCATTGAAAACATGGCAGCACGTGCAGAACATGGGAAAGATTCTTCCGGTGAAATGAACGGGCGGGCAGCCAGTGTCCGCACAGAAGCCTTAAATAAACAGCAGGAGGTTGCGGAGCAGACAGCCGAAATGGCACGGACATTGGATGAGAAGATCGAGCAGTCCAACGCAGTGCAGAAGATAGCACAACTTACAGCCAATATTATCGAGATCACCGATCAGACTAATCTGCTGGCATTAAATGCGAGCATTGAGGCAGCAAGGGCAGGAGAGGCAGGAAAAGGATTTGCAGTCGTGGCAGATGAGATCGGAAAACTTGCTGCCAATTCGGCAGAAGCTGCAGAACAGATACAAAAAGTGAGTGCAGCGGTAGTTGAGGCTGTGAATGGTCTGGCACAAGAGGCAGAAAATATGGTCGAATTTGCGGGAATAACTGCTGTGGATGGTTATCAGAAGTTAGTGGAAATGAGTGAGTTTTACAGAAAAGATGCAGGTGATATGAATGCCGTTATGGAAGATTTCACAAGCGCTGCCGGCGAATTGCAGAAAGCCATGGACGAGATCAAAGAATCAACGACAACAGTCAGTGCAGCTGTCGAAGAGAGCGCAAAGGGCATTGTGAATGTGGCAGAAATGTCCACAGATCTTACCGGAAGTGTTGGAGATATCCAGAAGGCGGCTGATCATAACAATGAGATCGCAGATCTGCTTGATACTGAGGTGAAACGTTTTAAACTGGAGTAACGGAGATTATAAATCATAATTGAAATAAAAAATCGTGCGAACAAAAACGTATTATGTTTGCACGATTTTTTTATCAATAGGTGTTCAGTTCATAACATAATGAAAGAAATCAACGGCATTCCCTTTGTTATCAGTTGCGTATGCAATGCCGAAGCAGACCGTTCCGGTGTAGTAACCGTAGTCAGAAAGCCATTGGTTGTCGTTCAGTTCCAGACCGCATGGGAGTGTCTCACCGGTTTCGGAATCTGTTGCATAGACAATCATATCTTTGTACTGTTCTAATTCGTCCGCTGTTAAATAATCCGTAAGAGGCATAAGACTTCCGGCATCAGCGTATTGCTGAAACACAAATTCCGGTGCAAAAAGAACGTCGGCACCACCGACAGAAAGTTTTAAAGTCAGTTCCTGGTCACTGTAGTAGTTTGTGGAGTAATTATCGTCATCAGAAAAAGTGATGGAGGTATCTACGGTAACTTCTTCTTTCTTTGTAAAGCCTTCCTGTTCAAAAAATTCATCTGTGGAAGAAACGTTTTCTTCATAAGGATTCAGAGTATTTACCATCACTATATCTAAAACACTTTCCCTATAGGCAGCATAATGTACGATCATGGAAATGACAAACGCCACAAGGCAGATGGCAGCAATGATGTGCCAGCGGTAATAGTCCCAGATATATTGCACCTTTGCTTTGCGGGAAAGGTCTTTGAATGCAGTTTTCTTTTCCATAGGAAAACCTCCGTAATTCTGTGCGCTTTACTAACGCGATAATGATAGGATAACATAGAAAGAAGCAGGTTAAAAGGGAAAAAGTATAAAGTTTATCTAAAATAAAAAATGCTAAGAATGAAAAGGATTCATTCTTAGCACATTCGTTGTACACAAAAAGCGGGTGATGGGAATCGAACCCACGTATCCAGCTTGGAAGGCTGGTGTTCTACCATTGAACTACACCCGCAGATGCCCAGTTCCGGAATCGAACCAGAGACACAAGGATTTTCAGTCCTTTGCTCTACCAACTGAGCTAACTGGGCTTGTTGCTCACAACAAAGATTATTTTAAAGGAAGGAACCTTTGTTGTCAAGCAAAAAATGAAAATTATAAATAAGGAAGAATATCTTCACAGTAGCAGCGCAGTACCTCTCCGACACTCCAGGCCTGAGCATAACAGCCGCGGGGATTGTGAGGTGCATCCCCGTCAAAGATTTCAGAGATGGAACCGATACAGCCGGAATCCGTCAGATGTTTTCTCACAGGCTCTAACATGCGGACGGCATTTGCGGCAGCAGAGGAGGAGTGGTGGTTCACTTTCATATAGGCACTGAAAAATCCACCGAGCAAAAAGCCCCAGGCAGTTCCCTGATGGTAAGCGGCGTCCCTCTTTGCAAGAGCACCGCAGTAAATGCCATGGTAGTCCGGATGATCCGGTGCGAGGGAGCGAAGTCCACAGCCGACAAACAACTCTTTTTCCACAAGTGCGACAACTGCTTTTTCCTGTTCCTCCGGGAGCAGGGAAAATGGAAGGGATACGGCGTAAACCTGGTTTGGACGGATATGATCGTCCGGCTCGTCACCATCCACAACATCAAACAGACACTGGTTGGCGGAATCCCAGAACTTGGCATTGAAGGATTCTTTTACCTGTTCGGCGCGTGTGCGGTAGGCAGAAGCATCTTCGTCAAATTTTTCGCAGAGTGATTCCATGATCCGTAAAGCGTTATACCACAGCGCGTTGATCTCCACCGGTTTTCCGTGGCGCGGTGTTGCTACCCAGTCACCGACGCGGACATCCATCCAGGTGATCTGGTCAAGTCCGCTTCCGGCGTGGATCAGCCCGTCGTCTTCCATATAAATGCTGAAATCCGTTCCTTTTTCATAGGCGGAGATGATCTCTTTTAAATGAGGGAAAATCTGTTCTTTTACAAAAGCTTCCGCCTCGGCAGCCGGGTTATAATGAAGGTACTGATAGACCGCATAAAAGTACCAGAGAGAGGCGTCCACCGTGTTATAGAGCGGCGGCATATTGTCGTCCGGGAACATATTCGGCACAATTCCGTGGCGGATATATCTGGCAAATGTCAGAAGAATCTCCTCAGCTTCTTTGAAACGTTTCGTGCAGAGCGTCAGACCGGTAAAGGCGATCATTGTGTCTCTGCCCCAGTCAGTAAACCACGGAAGTCCGGCGAGAACGGTCATCATTTTCGTGGACTCGCGGTAAGTCAGAAACTGGTCGCTGGCAAGCACCAGCTGGTTGGCAAACGAGTCGTGGTATCCGGCTTTTTCAAAAAGTTCTGCATGGCAGCGGGCATTTTCCTCTAAAATGGAAAATGCTTCCGTACCAGACACAGGGGCAGGACGCTCGTTCACGTCACCGATACTGCACAGGATGGAAACTTTTTTGGTTGTGTTGGCAGGAACTGCAATGGACAGGTCAACCGGACAGTAATGGCAGTCAAGCCCATCTGTCTCAAGATCCACTTCAATCTGTAACTGCATGTCGATGTCATAAACAGTTTCGCGTTCGGAAAAAGTTCCTTCACTTGTCTGAAAACGAATGGCAATATCTTTATTTTTTTCCGGAACAAGATAAAATGTCCTGTCTTCTGTAAATGTCTCAAATTTTAAAGTGTCCGGGGTGCTGCTCTCACTGTGCTCGCGGTAGTTGAAAAGCGGTGTGAGCGTAAAGGTACAGTCGCTGTCCCCGGCGGTCAGTTCATAGGCGACTGCGCAGACATTGGCGTTCCTTTTTAATGTGATGTGCTTTTCAAAAGAAAAATTGTCTGTCTCATAGGTGTAGTGCACGCTTCCGTCATAGATAAAGGAAGTGAGAAACTTCTGTCCCTCTGTGTAAACCGTTTTTCCGGAAGCACAGTGCTGGGAAGTCTCAAAGGAAACCGTGCTGGTTCCGACAGTGGCTGTTTCGTTGATCTTGGAAAAAACGAGATAGCGCTCAATTGGTGCATGGAGGCTGGCAATCAGGTACCCCTGGTGTGTACGGCTGTGTGCGCCGATCATCGAGCTTCCTGCGTATCCGCCAATGCCATTGGTGACTGCCCACTCACGTTTGATCCCTTCTTTGAATGTTGTCCAGTCTTTCTGGGTATACTGATATGTGATCATTCTTTTTTTCCTCCTGAACGAAAAAATACGAAAATTTCTATTATCTTATTTTACATGATAAAAAAGAAGTTGTACAGAGGGAAAAAAGCGTATATAATTATCATTACGAAATTTTGTTTGGAGGAAATGATTATGCAGGAAAAATTAGTTATTGTTCCGAAAAAAACAACGGGTGGACATAAGGCAGGAATGATCGCATTTTTTGTTTTAACCTGTCTTTGTTTAGTACTTAGCATGTTTGTATCACCGGTTATGTTTCTGGTGCCGACGATCATCTTTGGTGTGATCTGGTATCTGTTTGCATTTCGCAGTGAAGTGGAGTATGAGTATACATATTATGATGGCGACCTGAGATTTGCGAAGATCAGGAATAAAGCAAAGAGAAAGAAAATTGCCTATCTTAGTATGGATGATGTGCTGACCATTGCCCCGAAGGGTGACCGCAGCATTTACAAGTATGAGAATGACAGATCGGTTACAGTGAAAAATATTGCGTCCGGCAATGCAGATGCAAAACTTTATGAGGCAGTCTGCAAGGGCGAAAACGGTATCACAAGATATGAGTTTGAGCCGGATGAGGACATGTTAAATGCCATCATGGTAAAGTATCCAAGAAGCGTTATAAAGTAACAGGATCGCAATTGCAAAAAATACTGTGGCTTATCGGCTGCACAGTGGAGGATTTATGTTAGAGTTAAGAAATATCACCTATGAAGTAGATGATAACAACGAGAATAAAGAGATTTTAAAAAATGTCAGTGTCACCATTGACGATCATTTTGTGGCAATCACAGGACCAAACGGCGGTGGAAAATCCACACTTGCCAAGATGATCGCAGGAATCATCCGTCCGACAAGTGGGCAGATTCTTTTAGACGGAGAGGATATCACCGATTTGAACATTACAGAGCGCGCCAGAAAAGGAATCAGTTTTGCATTCCAGCAGCCGGTTCATTTTAAAGGGCTGACCGTAAAAGACCTCATCACGATCGCTGCAGGCAAAGAGATGAGTGTGAATGAGATCTGCGATATTTTATCGGAGGTAGGTCTGTGTGCGAGAGAATACATTGACCGTGAGATCAACGGAAGTCTTTCCGGCGGTGAGCTGAAAAGGATCGAGATCGCAATGATCACTGCAAGGGGAACAAAGCTTTCTATTTTTGATGAGCCGGAGGCAGGGATCGACCTCTGGAGTTTTAACAGTCTGATCAAAGTATTTGAAAAAATGAGAGATGAGATCAACGGAACGATTCTGATCATATCCCATCAGGAACGGATCCTTGACATTGCGGACAAGATCATCGTCATTGCAGACGGACAGGTGCGCAAGACCGGAACCAAAGCGGAAGTGCTTCCGGAACTTCTGAATACGGCACAGACCTGCCAGACGTTGATCGATAAAGCATAGCCGCACTGGCAGAACAGATTTGTAGTGAGAGAGCTGCTGAAAGGATGATGATCGACAGAAAACAGCAGCAGGAGAATGAGGAAGAAACATGGATTTAGTACAGAAAAATTTATTAGAACAGGTGGCGGGACTTCATGAGGTTCCGGAAGGTGCCTATAATATCCGTGCCAATGGAAAAAAGGCTGCACGAAACACCACCGCCAATATTGATATTGTCACAAAAGAGGACAAGGACGGAATTGACATCATTATCAAACCGGGAACGGTCAATGAGAGCGTTCATATTCCGGTCGTTTTGAGCGAGAGCGGATTGCAGGAATGTGTATACAATGATTTTTACATTGGGGAGGGCGCAGATGTCACGATCGTTGCGGGATGCGGAATCCACAACTGTGGCGTGGACACTTCCAAGCATGAGGGGATCCACACATTTTATCTGGAGAAAAATGCAAAAGTAAAATACATTGAACGTCACTACGGTGAGGGAGATGGAAATGGTGAGAATGTCATGAATCCACAGACCATTGTGCATTTAAAAGAGGGCGCACACATGGAGATGGAGACAACCCAGATCAAGGGAATCGACTCCACAGTCCGTATCACCAAAGGAGATCTTGCAGACGGAGCTTCCTTAGAAGTGCATGAGAAGATCATGACACACGGAAAACAGTATGCCAAGACAGATTTTGCAATCGATATGAACGGAAAAGACTGCAGCTGTAATCTGGTGTCACGTTCGGTGGCAAAGGGAGAATCCCGACAGGAATTCTTCTCTATTATGAACGGAAACGCAGCCTGTGCAGGCCACAGTGAGTGCGATGCGATCATTATGGATCATGGATGCGTGACAGCAAGCCCACAGCTTACCGCCAACAATATTGATGCAAACCTCATTCATGAGGCAGCGATCGGTAAAATTGCAGGCGAGCAGCTGATCAAGCTTATGACACTTGGACTTACGGAAAAAGAAGCCGAGGAACAGATCATCAACGGATTTTTGAAATAACAGACTGCCATGGCAGACAATGGAAACAGTTGTCTGTTGTGGCTTTTTCTGTAATAGGAAACGTCAGCTTAGAGCAAAAGGAGAGGAACATGAAATTCTTTCATTTGTCGGATCTGCATATTGGAAAGCAGCTGCATCATTACAATATGATCGCAGAACAGCGGGACATATTAGGGAAAATCGTGGCGTTGGCAGAACGCGAGAAGCCGGATGCGGTTCTCATTGCAGGGGATGTCTATGATACGCCGGTGCCGTCAGCGGAGGCAGTGTCAGTGTTTGATGAGTTTCTGACAGCACTGAACGATCTGGAGCCGGAAGTGACAGTCTGCATCATTGCAGGGAATCACGACAGTGCGAAACGGATTGATTTTGCGAGTGACATTCTGGCAAAACACAGAGTAATGATCGCAGGAATGCCGCCGCTTACCCGGGAGGAGACCATCAGAAAAGTGAGTTTTTTTGATGCATACGGCGAGGTATGCATTTACCTGCTTCCTTTTGTGAAGCCTTCCTATGTGAGAAATCTGAACGATAGCGATATCACGACTTATGATGAGGCTGTCCGGCTTGTCATAGAGCGGGAGAACATCGACACTGCAAAGCGCAATATCCTCGTAAGCCATCAGTTTTATACTGCTGCGGGCAGGGAGCCGGAGACTTCAGACTCCGAGATCCGCATGGTTGGAGGGATTGAAAATGTGGATACAGCGGTTTTAGAACCGTTTGATTATGCAGCACTTGGACACATTCACAGAAAACAGAAAATAGGGCGTGTACAGAACCGTTACTGTGGAACACCGTTACAGTATTCCGTGAGCGAGGCAGGCGATGAAAAGACCGTGACGATGGTGGAACTTTTGGAAAAAGGAAGCGAGCCGCATATCACAGAACTGCCGCTTACGCCGATGCGCAGGGTGCGCAAAATGATCGGACATCTGGATGGGATTTTAAATGCAGCGGCAGAGGACAACTGTCACGATTATGTGAGCATTACATTGACAGATGAGGTGGAAGCGTACCAGCCGAAAGAAAAGTTAGAACAGGTCTATGACCATATTCTGGAGATAAAAATAGACAATGAGCGGACAAGGAAGATTCTGGAGTTTTCGGAAGAGGAAGTGGAGAGCCTCGATCCTTATGATGCGTTTGTGACCTTTTTTCAGGAGATGAACGGAAGGGCGATGACGGAGGATGAGGATAATGTGATCCGCACTGTGATAAACGGGGAAAAGGAGGTGGCAGAATGAAGCCTTTGAAGCTTACCATGTCGGCATTTGGTTCGTATGCGGGAAAAAATGTCATTGATTTTACCGGGCAGCAGCAGGGGATTTTTCTGATCACCGGAGATACCGGAGCAGGAAAAACAACCATTTTTGATGCGATCACTTACGCACTTTACAATCAGACCAGCGGCGGTGAGCGAAACGGAAACATGATGCGCAGCCAGTATGCCCAGCCGGAGACGGAAACCTATGTGGAACTGGAATTTTTATACCGGGGACAGACATACCGCGTGCGCAGAAACCCGGACTATAAGATTACGAAAACACTGAAAAACGGCAAAATCAGGGAGCAGAAAGTACCACACAGTGTCGAACTTACCATGCCGGATGGAACTGTTTTCCCGGAAAAGAAAAATGCTACCGATGCAAAAATTATTGAAATCCTGGGGCTTACCGCAGACCAGTTTTCGCAGATCGTGATGATCGCACAGGGAGATTTTTTAAAACTCCTGTATACAAAGTCGGACGAGCGGAAAATGATCTTTTCCAAATTATTCAGGACGGACATCTATTGGAAGATCCAGGAAAATCTCAGAAGAAAATCCATGGAGATGGATGAGCGCATCCAGGAGAACGACCGTGCATTTGAGCAGGAGAAAAGCAGGATCATTCTGCTTCCTGAAAGTGAAGAATTACCGTTGGATGAACTTGTGGAGCGTTTGCGGGAACGGTTAAAGGATGCGTTAAAAGAGCAGAATCTCCGCAGGGCAAATGTGGAGGAACTGAATAAAAAGATCACAAAGTATGAGGAGATCAATAAACTTTTTGTTTCTCTGGAAAAAATCAGACAGAATGGAAAAGAGCTGGAAGCAAGGCAGGCGGAATCGAAAGAGCGCAGACAGCAGATCGAAAATGCACGGAAAGCAGATAAAGTGCTTGTGGCGGAGCAGCAGAATCTCAGACAGCAGCAGGAAGTGGAGCAGTCGGCACAGGCGATCGCAAAAATGACAGAAACACTGGCGAACGATCAGGAGATGTTCGAATCATTAAAGACACAGTTGCAGGAGTCGGAGGCAAAACAGAAAAGAGAAGCGGCAGACATCCAGAAAAAAATGCTTGCGTTAGAGCAGTCATTCCCGTCTTATGAGGCACTGCAGAATGCGCGGTCAGAGGAGCAGCAGGCCAAAAAGGTGTGGGAAGACCTCGGGAAAACATCAGAGGAGTCATTCCATAAGAAAGAGGCTGGGATTGCTGCATTAAAAGAACAGCAGAAGCAGCAGGAGCAGGTTGTGGAGCAAACGAAGAAAAACTGGGAGCAGACATCTCTCGGCGCTTCGGAGTCGGCAAAGCATTATGAACACATGTATGAAGCCTTTTTAAAGGAGCAGGCAGGGATCCTGGCAGAAAATCTGAGCGCGGGCTGTCCATGCCCGGTCTGCGGTTCAACGGTTCATCCGGATCCGGCGAAGCTTTCTGACCATGCGGTGACAGAACTGGAAGTGGAGCAGGCAAAAAAGACAAGGGCTGCAGCAGAAGAAAAGCGCGATCTGGCGTATGCTGCTTTTGAGGCAGAGAAAACAGAAAAGCAGAAGCTTGCGCAGGCAGTCGAGAAAGAGGAAGCTGATTTTGTACTGGCACAGACGATTGCAAAACAGCAGAGAAAAGAAGCAGAGCAAAACTATGTCAGTCTGCAGAAAATAGCGGAACAGATCTGTGAGAAGCTTGTGTATCCATCTTTTGCCGAAGCAAAAAAACAGTATGCCGCAATGCAGAAAGCATTGGCGGCGGCAGAGCAGGAGATAGAGAGGAAACGGCAAAAAGTGTCGGAGCTGGCAGAAGCGATGAACACGTTAAAAGGACAGAAACTCGCAGAGGAAGAAAATCAGAAAACAGCAAAAAAGCTTGCAGTAAAAACGGAAAAAGAATATGCAAAACTTTTGGAAAAATCCGGGTTTGTTTCTGAAGAAACATATCACCTTGCGATCCTGCCGGAGCGGAGCAGATCAAAACTGGAGCGGGAAGAGAAAGAGTATGAGTCTCAGTGCTTAAGACAGCAGAGTGAGCAGAAACTTTTGGAGAAACAGGTCAGCGGAAAAACATATACTGATACGACAGAATTAAATGAGCGGCTGAAAGTAGAAAAACAGGCATTAAAAGAGGCGGAAAAAACGTATATGGAGCTGCACACAGCATATGAAAATGACAGGTCAGTGCTGCAGAATTGTGCCGTCTATCTGGAAAAGGGAAAAAAATTGGAGAGCGAAGATCAGGTCATCAAAAGTCTGTCTAAGACAGCGAACGGAAGACTTTCCGGTTCTGCAAAAATCGATTTTGAAACTTATATCCAGAGGCAGTATTTTAAACAGATCATCCATGAAGCAAACAAGCGGCTCTTGACGATGAGCAATCATCAGTTTATCCTTAAGTTAAAGGAAGAGGCGAATACGGGAAGAAAGACAAACGAGGGACTGGATCTTTCTGTTTACAGTCTTGTGACGGATAGCGAGCGCGATGTGAAAACACTGTCCGGCGGGGAATCTTTTCTGGCAGCACTTGCGATGGCACTCGGATTGTCCGATATCGTGGAGCGGAGCGCAGGGGCGATCCACCCGGATATGATGTTTATCGATGAGGGATTTGGTTCTCTGGATGCGCAGTCAAGACAGCAGGCGATCGAGGTGCTTGCGGAACTTGCCGGTGACAGCCGCATGGTTGGGATCATCTCCCATGTGACGGAACTGAAAGAACAGATCGACCGTAAACTCGTTGTCAGCCGTACGGACAAGGGCAGCAGGGCTGTGTGGACGGAATGAATGTTATCATAGGTAATAGGCACAACTGAAGCAGGTAAGTAAAAAGCACATTTCGAGCAGGTGCCTTGTTGGAATAGTAATCAGTACGAGGAAAGAATAGATCGCGGTGTTTGCAAAATAGAAGAAAAGAAAGCGGGAAATCGTAATATGGATGAAATGCAGAGACCAATTGGAGTGTTTGATTCCGGTGTTGGTGGAATCAGCGTACTTCGGGAATTGGTGGCATTGATGCCAAATGAAAATTTTATATTTTATGGGGATTCAAAAAATGCGCCCTATGGAACAAAGACCTTAGAGGAAGTGCGGAAACTCACACTGGCAGATGCGGAGTACTTAAGGTCGCGGAATGTAAAAGCACTGGTTGTCGCATGCAACACGGCGACAAGCGCAGCGATTCACATTTTAAGGGAAAAATATCAGAAAGAGATCCCGGTCATCGGAATTGAGCCGGCATTAAAACCGGCAGTGTCTGTAAAAGAAAATTCAAGGGTGCTTGTCATGGCAACGCCTATGACATTGCGGGAAAAAAAGTTCCATAACCTTATGCAGAAATTTCAGGATCAGGCGGAGATCATATCACTGCCATGTCCGGGGCTTGTGGAATTCGTAGAGCGCGGAGAACTTTCCGGGGAAGCACTGGAACATTTCTTAAAAAATCTGTTTGCACCGTACCAGGAAAGAAAAGTGGATGCAGTTGTTCTTGGCTGCACGCATTATCCACTGGTGCGTAAGACGATTCAGAAAGTACTCGGCTCCGGGGTAGCGGTTTTTGACGGTGGTGCAGGAACTGCCAGAGAGACACTTCATAAATTAAAAGAGTATAGTCTGGTTTCGGATGCTGTGACACCGGGAACGGTGCAGTTTTATAACAGCACAGAAGATCAGGCAATGATCGAGTTGAGCAAATATCTGCTGGAACAGAGGAAGATGTGATAAATAAAAAATTGAAATGTTATGTATAAAAGGAAAAATACCGGGCAGACTATGATCATACAAAAAAATCTAAACAGAAACAAATAAAATATTAACGAATTATAAAATAATTTATTTGGAATTTTAGAAATGTTTTCGAAAACCGACATAATTCGTACACATTTATTTTGTATATTACTATTATCAACAAGAGAACAACAGACAAGCACTTGTTGATGTAAGCATTCAGAATGGTGCTTACTAAAAATGCCAATTTTCCTTTATATAGATTAACATTTTCATAACTAAACTCCTCGAAAAAACAGTCCGCAAGGGCTGTTTTTTCATTGCAAAAAAAGATATGAAATTCACGGATAGAATTTAATGTCTTTGAGTTTTTATAAAAACCAAATCTTCTCATTTGTAGAGGAAATGCTGACCACACCAGCCTGAAGCAGAGCCATGACATCTTCTTTATCGGAAACCAGTCCGCCTGCAATGACAGGAACAGTGGACAGTTTGCAGACCTTAGCGAGTACTTTTGGCATGAGAGCCGGAAGCACTTCGATCAGGTCAGGTTTGGCGGTTCGAAGCTGGTGTTCAATGTTGGAATAAGCCATGGAATCAATGACAAACAGCCGAAGGATTGTATACAATCCTAACTCCTTTGCACGTTTGATCAGAGCAGGCTTGGTGGTGATAATGCCATCTGCTTTGGTATATTTTTGGATAAAGTCGACCGCAATCTCTTTGGAACTTAAGCCTGCGATCAGATCAATATGAACCATTGCAATTTTTCCAGAGGATTTCACGGTCTCAACAATGTCTGGAATATTGCAGATGTCACCATATAAAATAAAAATGACACGGCTTTCGCTTGTGAGACATTTTTTTAACCCTTCATCATCCTTAATAGCTGCAATAATCGGGGAATCTTCGATTGCTTCTTTAAATTCTTTTTTCATAAGAAATTACTCCATTTCGTTTTTATCTATCTATAATTATACAGCAATATTTCAATTTAAACCAGAATTTAACTTGTGAACTGCCGCCTGCAGGTGGTGTTACGGATTTCCAGAGCTACTGTATTGCACGCATAACAACTTTATAAAATAAAAAATAGAACTGTTTGTTTTCAGGAGCGCTTCCGCTTGTTGTCGCTGGCAG
>OLNY01000783.1_pt1 | contig 27465 bp, 21 predicted proteins | sample 1671981 | NCBI WGS metagenome assembly OLNY01 (sample SAMEA3136632, study PRJEB25190) | human gut metagenome | biome: human gut; feature: human-associated habitat; material: faeces | place: Austria | collected 2013
GGGCTCAGCCTAAGGATGTGCAGGAACTGTTAGGACACTCAGACGTGAGTACCACTATCCCCGTTCCAAATAGTAACACTATCCCAGTAGCAGTACATACCGACATTTATGAGCGCTTTATCCTTGTTGGATAGAGCGCTATTTTCTTCGGTGAAAATAGAGAATTTTGCCGATTTGATAATTGACTAATTGTGCAGTTTTTGCTATAATTATAGGATAGATAGTAACTATTTGATAGCATACTAAACGAAAGCGAGTTATGACTTATGATAGATAATAAGAAAGAGCAGGAACGTGCTGAGCTGCACCGCACGATATGGGGAATCGCTAACGATCTGCGTGGTAGTGTGGACGGCTGGGACTTCAAGAATTATGTCCTCGTTATGCTGTTTTACCGCTATATCTCGGAAAATCTGACCAACTATATCAATGCAGGAGAGATTGAAGCAGGCACTCCCGATTTTGATTATACAAAGCTGTCGGACGATGAAGCGGAAACTGCCCGTGAGGATATGGTGCAGACTAAGGGCTTTTTCATTCTGCCGTCACAGCTTTTCTGTAATGTACTTGCAAAGGCTGATTCGGACGAAAACCTCAATGAAACACTTGAGGGCATATTCCGCAGCATTGAAGGCTCTGCCCAGGGCTGTGAGAGCGAGGACGATTTCAAGGGGTTGTTCGACGATTTCGATGTGAACAGCAACAAGCTCGGCGGAACTGTCGCAAAGCGTAACGAACGCCTTGTAAAGCTGATGAATGGTGTCGCTTCTATGCAGCTCTGTGATTATCAGGAGAACACCATTGATGCGTTCGGTGATGCCTATGAGTATCTTATGGGTATGTACGCTTCTAATGCGGGCAAGTCGGGCGGTGAGTATTACACTCCTCAAGAGGTGTCGGAGCTTCTCACACGGCTTGCAACGGCAGGAAAAACAGAGGTCAACAAGGTCTATGATCCTGCCTGCGGTTCAGGTTCGCTGCTTTTGAAAGCTGCGAAAATACTTGGAAAAGATAAGGTTCGTCAGGGCTTTTTCGGGCAGGAGATCAACATTACTACATACAACCTCTGCCGTATCAATATGTTCCTGCACGATATCGACTACGATAAATTCAATATTGCTCATGAGGATACGCTGACAGAGCCGCAACACTGGGACGATGAGCCGTTTGAGGTCATTGTATCAAATCCCCCGTACTCGATCAAGTGGGAGGGCGACGCTAACCCTCTGCTGATAAACGATCCCCGTTTCTCGCCTGCGGGTGTGCTTGCTCCGAAGTCAAAGGCTGACCTTGCTTTCATTATGCACTCACTTTCGTGGCTTGCGAATAACGGTGCCGCTGCTATAGTATGTTTTCCCGGCGTGATGTATCGTGGCGGTGCAGAAAAGAAAATACGCAAGTATCTGATCGACAACAACTTTGTTGACTGTATTATTCAGCTCCCTGACAATCTGTTTTACGGCACTTCTATCGCAACCTGTATTATGGTGCTGAAAAAGAACAAGACCGCAAACAGCACACTTTTCATTGATGCTTCAAAGGAGTGCGTCAAGGTCACGAACAACAACAAACTGACCGAGGAGAATATCTCAAAGATCGTGGCAGCCTTCACCGAACGCACAGACAGCGAATACTTCTGCCGTCTTGTGCCTAATTCTGAAATTGCCGAGAATGACTATAATCTGTCTGTTTCGACTTATGTTGAGCAAGAGGACACAAGAGAGGTCATTGACATTGCAGTGCTGAATGCGGAGATTGCTGAGATCGTCAAGCGTGAAGATGTGCTGAGGGCAGAGATTGACCGTATTATTGAGGAGATAGAGGTTAATGTATGAGCAGAATAGCCGAATTGATTGCAAAACTATGCCCTAATGGGATTGAGTATGTTAAGCTTGAAGATGTTTGTACCTTAGTTACAGGTGCAACACCCAGCAAAACAAATCCTGAATACTGGGAGAATGGTACAGTTCCGTGGATGAGTTCAGGTGAAGTTAATAATAAAGTTGTTTACGATACAGAAAGCAAAATTACTCAACTTGGATATGACAAGACCAGCACAACATTAGTACCTATCCATACTGTCGTTATAGCTCTTGCAGGACAAGGCAAGACAAGGGGTAAGGTGGCTATAACGGAGATTGAATTATGCACTAATCAATCACTTTGTTCTATTATTTGTGGGGATAAAATCAACTATAAGTTTTTGTATCACTATTTAGACAGTAAATATGAAGAATTAAGGGAAATATCTAATGGTGATGGCACAAGAGGCGGATTAAGTTTAAGAATATTAAAGCCTTACACCATACCGTTACCCCCATTAGAGATACAAATTGAACTGGTAAGAATTCTTGACGAGTATTCTGCAAGCGTAACCGCCTTACAGCAGGAACTTGAAAAAGAGCTTACAGCTCGTAAAAAACAGTATGAATACTATCGTGATCTCCTGTTAGATTTTGGTGTACACGGGGGGGGCGACAAGTGAGTGTAAATGGCGAACAATCAAGCTTGGAGATATTGGTAAAATATCTATGTGCAAACGTATTATGAAGTCTGAAACTTCTCCTGACGGTGATATTCCGTTCTATAAGATAGGTACTTTCGGCGGAGAGCCTAACGCCTATATTTCCAAAGAAACCTTTGAAAAATATAAATCTATGTATTCTTTTCCGAAAAAAGGCGATATATTAATTTCTGCTGCTGGTACTATTGGCAGAACAGTAGTGTATGACGGTGAACCGGCGTATTATCAGGATTCAAATATAGTATGGATAGATAATGATGAAACTAAGGTGATAAACCGTTATCTTTATTATGTTTATCAATTATCGCCGTGGCAGATTTCGACTGGCGGTACTATTGCAAGACTTTACAATGATAACATTGCTAATGCTAAAATCAATATACCGTCAATCAAGGAACAAGAACAAATAGTATCAATCCTCGACCGCTTTGACAAGCTCTGCAACGACATTTCCGAGGGCTTGCCTGCGGAGATCGAAGCAAGACGGAAACAGTATGAGTATTATAGGGATAAACTTCTTTCCTTTAATGAAGCATGATAAATAATAGCCCAGGAATGTGAGATGAACAAATTGAGTTCTACATACAGCGAGAAAATAAAAGAATTACGAAGCACTGCGCAGGAAACGCAGGCTGCGATTAAAATTCAAGATAAACTGAACGAATTGAGGTCAAAAGATGTTGTTATATCCTCTTATCGATGGATATGGGAACTCATACAAAATGCGAAGGACTGCACTAATTCGACTGGAAAGATAGATATTGAGATATATTTCGATTCAAAACAGAAGATAGTGGAGTTTAAGCATAATGGAAAACTATTTGCAACCAAAAACATAGTTTATCTTATCGAACAAGTGTCTACTAAAGAACGCTCCAGAGATTCAGTTAGCACGGGTAAGTTCGGCACAGGATTTCTGACAACTAACCTTTTATCGCCTATCATCACTATCTCCGGTCTGCTTCATGATGAAGATGAATCAAATATTGCTCGGTTTCAAGTTACAATTGATAGATCAGGCGAGAGCCTTGATGAATTAAAAGAAGCTATCAAAAATAGCTGTGATCAGCTTGAAGCAAACACTTTTAATATTTCAGATGACGTTGACGAAAATGCAATGAATACAATGTTTTCCTATTCATTAGATGAGAACGGCGTAAAAGTTGCTAAGGTAGGTCTTGAGAATTTCCTGATTACTGCCCCATACGTTTTTGCGTTTGTATCCGAACTGAACAAGATAACAGTTACTGTAGATGGAGCTATAACAGTATATACGAGGGATAAGGTTGGCGTTACCCAAAGTGATAATACCTTTGTAAGTCGTATAAGGAAGAACAATTCTCCTGACATAATCAACATTTTCACTATTCAGAGCGATACTCTTATGCTTGCCGCAGAGATAAAACAATATGATCGTGAAAACCACATTGTCCGTTATTCTGATCTTCTGCCAAGATTGTTCTGCGATTTTCCATTATTAGGCACTCACGATTTTGCGTTTCCTGTCGTAATAAACAGCAGAGCATTTGATCCGACTGAACCACGAAATGGAATTTTTCTATATGGAGACAACGGCGAACGAAATAGAAACATACTGAAAGATGCTTGCTCATTGTATGCTTCTATGATTGATTATTTTATTCAGAATGATTATAAAGACCTCTATAACATCGTTTTCTTGCCCTCTGTTGAGAGTAAGGATTGGATAAACAAAGACTGGTATGATAGAGAAGTTATTGAAACGCTCAAAAGCCAAATCAAAGGTTTTCCGATGTTTCAGATGCTTGATGGAAGTACAAAATCCTTAGAAGATGAATGGGGGCTTGAAGATATAATCTTCCTTTCAAGTGATGAAAGCAAAGAATTAAGAGCTGATGTTTGGAAACTATCAAGTGTGCTGTTTCCTGATAAGCATCTTCATTTAGATGAAATAGAAAATTGGTATTCATCACTTTGGGAAGATTGCAGAAATTACGGCTTGATTGATCTGATAAAGAATGTTGAAAAAATAGGAAGCCTTTCAAAGCTTCAAGAAATAGTACCTAATCTAATTGAATGGTTGAACACACTTTACACTTTAATATACGAAAAATGTGCTGATATAGCTGATATATCAAAACGGGATAATGCTATTTTTCCAAATCAGCACGGAGATTTTTGCTGTATAAACGTGCTTAAAGCAGATGGTGGGATAGATGATGTTTATAAAGAAGCTGCACTTTTAATTGATATTGACCTAAAGGCAGAGCTTATAGATAATAGAATTCATTATCGAAATCTTGAAACAATGTCTTTCTATGATGTTGCCTATCGTTTGGCAAGCAAAGTTCAAGAACATAATACAAATGCCAATCAGTTTTTCAAGAGAATTATTGGGTTTAAAAAGGAAAGCAACCCTAAGCAAGACGATTTTATATCGCTTTATAACACCATGTACCCTGCAACTCCTATTATTGTAAATCCTGTTCGGTGTGTATATGATAAGTTACTCAATGAAGCGATTGAATACTGGTGTAATAATATTTGCAGGGATATAGCCAGATATAAAGATCTCACCACTTTAACAGTCAACTATCAGCTTGCTTCAAACGATGAAGCAGAAAAATGGATTTCAAAATATGTTTCTTATTTGATAATGATAGAAAAAGCTGAGTTACTTGATAGATATTCTGTAATTCCTAATCAAAATGGAGTTCTCTGTCAGAAATCAAGCCTTTACAAAGAACATGGCTCTATCCCTGATTTTATGAAAGAAGTTTGCCGCATAGCCGGATTTGATATTAAAGCAGATTTAGCTTCAAATGCAATTGATGTATCTAAAATCATTCCTCGTAAAAAGGGTTTTAAGGAAGTATCAGATTCTATTACGTCTTATGTACGGAAACATATGAACAATATCACGGCTGTGGGTGATGATAAAGAGGCATTCAATCAAACATACAAATGGCTTCGAGAACGTAAGGACGATCAAAGTGTTCGAGATCATTTTTCAGAACTTTTGGAACATCTATACTGGTTTTATAACGATGATGAGATTGCTGAAAGCGTAGCAAAAGCTACTGAACTTGACACCATTCTCAGTAAATATGGTTTTTCGGATATTAGTCAGCTTGAAAACATGCTAATTCATAAAACTTCGGAGCATTCCTCAGAGTTGTCTATTGAGGAAGTTCTCGCTCGGTATGGTGTTAGCACACAAGAAGAATTGCAAAGGCTAATTGATAGTCACGTTCTTGGAGAAGATTTTCTTCATACCAGCGAAGCAAATATTGATAAATTTGAATATGTACAGGAAATCATTCAGCGTGCGATTACCAATATAAAGGCACATCTCGTTAAGATAGGATATGATCTCAGTAATTCCGCTGAAATTCACAAAACTATTTTTACAGCTTCAATTAACGGCAGAGAAATCTATGTTATTGCAAGACCAAGTGATTATGATGAAGTAATCCTTTATTATGATGCTGAATTTGAAACACTTGACTATACGAAAGATTTTGAACTGTGGGTTGATAATGGCAGAACCAATCCTGAAAAATTAACATTTGGCAGGATATTGAAATTAACAGGTGTAAATAGAATTCCTTTACGGAGAATAGCAAAATGATTGATATAACTGATGTGCAAAAAGTATTGAACGATGTACCTAATGAGAATACAATATGCTATGAATATGAGCTAAGACCGACTATAATCGTATCAGATATAAAAAAACTGGCAAATATAACTGATGACTACGGCTATATTTTCAACGGTGTCTTAAAAACAAACGATAGATATATTATTAAAGGATTATCGAATGGTTATACCATAAAAAATACAGTTGAAAAAGCATTAGGATTTCTTACTGTAAAGCCTGATATTGAATACGGTTCGGTTGTTATCAACGGAAAAACGATATATGTAATGAAGGTTTTCCGCATTAATGAAGGAACATCGCTATTATCAGACGAGTTGGAGTCTGAATCAATCAAAAAATTCGTTGAAACTCTATATAAAATATGCATTAAATTGCAAGGAAACTCAAAGTATATAGATGCGTCAGAAGATGAACGCAACGATTATATTCGGGATATGCTTGATCGAGAAGAAGAATATGTAATCAAGGATCAGACACGAAGAGGTCTCTCTGCATCAGGGGCTTCGGCTGGAGAAATTGATATTTTAGTTGAAAAAGATAGTTATCCTTTTACCGTTGTTGAAGCACTTATCCTTAAAAGCTTGAACAAGGACTATCTTGGCAAGCACTTAGATAAGATATATACATATGATACTACCGGAAATCTTTTTAACGTATGTTTGGTTTACGCAGAATGTAAGGAGTTTGCTTCGTTTTGGGAGAAATATTGCGATTTCGTGGAACAATATAATTATCCATATTCTCTTATAACTTCTGATAAAAACATAGATCAGGAATATACTGGCTCAGAAATAAGAATTATGATAACAACCCATAATAGGTCAGGTAAGCAAACAAAACTATACCATATCTGTGTAAAGATACTTTCAAAATAAAGGAGTTGAAAGTATGAGTTATTTTAACATAGTAGCCGCGACAAGCGAAAATACCGTTGTTACCGAGTACACCCCCGAACCCAGAACCGCTGACAACTATCAGAGCGAAGCGGAGCTTGAAAAGGAGTTTATCTGCCGTCTCGGTGAGCTGGGCTATGAATATCTGACTATTCACAAGGAAGATGACCTTATTGCTAATCTCCGTGCACAGATCGAACGGCTCAACGGCTATACGTTCACGGAAAGCGAATGGAAACGCTTTTTTGCGGAATATATCGCAAACACCAATGAGGGTATCGTTGAGAAAACAAAGACGATACAGGAAGACAGCGTGAAAAATCTGAAACGTGACGACGGCACGACAAAAAATATCACGCTTATAGACAAGAAGAATATCCATAACAACAGCCTGCAAGTCATCAACCAGTATGAAGTTGACACAGGCAAGCGCCAGAACCGCTATGATGTGACGGTGCTTGTAAACGGCTTTCCTCTCGTGCATATCGAGCTGAAACGGCGTGGTGTGCCTATCCGTGAGGCATTCAATCAGATAGACCGCTATCAGCGTGACAGTTTTTGGGCAGGCAGCGGTCTTTTTGAGTATGTGCAGATATTTGTTATCTCCAACGGCACGAACACGAAGTATTATTCCAATACTACACGTTTCAATGCCGTCAAGGAAGCTGGCAAGGCTCGTAAAAAGACCAAAACTAGCAACAGCTTTGAGTTTACTTCCTTTTGGGCTGATGCAAATAATAAGGTCATTCCTGATATCGTGGACTTCACAAAGACCTTTTTCGCCAAGCACACTATCCTCAATATCCTGACAAAATACTGTATCTTCACTTCGGAGAACCTGTTGCTCGTGATGCGCCCGTATCAGATTGTTGCGACCGAGCGTATCCTGAACCGCATTGAAATTGCCAATAACTATAAGAAGTATGGCTCTATCGCAGGCGGCGGATATATTTGGCACACAACAGGTTCGGGCAAGACGCTGACATCATTCAAGTCTGCAAGGCTTGCATCAAAACTCGAATATATCGACAAGGTGCTGTTCGTGGTTGACCGTAAAGACCTCGACTATCAAACAATGCGTGAGTATGACCGCTTTGAAAAAGGCGCTGCCAACAGCAATACTTCCACAACAATTCTGAAAAAACAGCTTGAAAATCCCGACTGCCGTATCATTATCACTACCATTCAGAAACTTGCAACATTCATCAAAAAGAATAATACCCATGAAGTCTATGACAAGCGTGTTGTTATCATATTCGATGAATGTCACAGAAGCCAGTTCGGTGATATGCACCAGGCAATCACTAAGAAATTCAAGAAGTATCATCTTTTCGGCTTTACTGGTACGCCGATATTTGCCTTAAATTCGGGAGCAGGCAAGAATCCTAACCTTCGTACTACTGAACAGGCTTTCGGAGATCAACTTCATTCCTATACTATCGTTGATGCCATCAATGATAAGAACGTTCTACCGTTTCGTGTGGACTACATCAAAACGATGGATAAGGAAGAAGATATCGAAGATGTCAAGGTATGGGATATTGACCGTGAGAAGGCATATATGTCCCCGAAGCGTATCAGTCTTGTTACGGGATATATACTTGACCACTTCAATCAGAAAACATACCGGAATGAGCGCTCATACAGCTATAATGTCCTGACGAATGTTTCTGAGGTCGCAGATGCCAAGAAGCGCGAACAAGTGCAAGAAGTCAAGCAGAAACAGCGTATCAGTGGTTTTAACTCCATTTTTGCAGTATCCTCGGTGCAGGCGGCAAAGCTCTACTACGAGGAGTTTATGAAGCAAATGACGGCAAGCCCCGAAAAGACTCTTAAAATCGCCGTAATATACAGCTACGGAGCAAATGAGGAAGATCCCGACGGTATTCTTGATGAAGAAAATCCCGAAGATACCTCTGCTCTCGATTCGACTGCAAGAGATTTCCTTGAAAAAGCAATAGATGACTATAACAAGCAGTTCAACACGAATTATGATACATCAAGTGACAAGTTCCAGAGCTACTATAAGGACGTATCACTTCGTATGAAGAACAAGGAGCTTGACCTTTTGATTGTAGTTAATATGTTCCTGACAGGCTTTGATGCAACTACGCTCAATACGCTGTGGGTGGACAAGAACCTGAAAATGCACGGTCTTATTCAGGCATATTCAAGAACTAACCGCATACTCAACTCTATCAAAACATTTGGCAATATCGTATGTTTCCGTGCATTGCAGAAGCAGACGGACGCTGCTATCTCCCTCTTTGGAGATAAAGAAGCCGGTGGTATCGTGACCTTGCAGAGCTTTAGTGACTACTACAACGGCTATGAGGATAGCAAGGGCAAACACGTTGACGGATATGTGGATATGATAGACAAACTCCTGAAAGATTTTCCGCTTGATGAGCCACAGATCATTGGAGAAGAACGGCAGAAGGAGTTTATCGCTCTGCTCGGTGCTATCCTGCGTATGCGTAATCTGCTTGTGAGCTTTGACGAGTTTGAGGGCAAGGAGATCATCTCTGAGAGAGATTTTCAGGACTACCTCGGACGGTATCAGGACTTGCGTGACGAATGGGCTGAACGCCGTAAAAAAGGTGAGCTGACCGATATTGACGATGATATTGTCTTTGAAATAGAGCTTATCAAGCAGATAGAGATCAATATCGACTATATTCTTATGCTTGTAACAAAGTATCACGACAGTCATTGTACGGATAAGGAAGTGCTTATCACCATTCAGAAGGCGGTTGATTCCAGCCCTGAGCTGAGAAGCAAGAAAGACCTTATCGAGAACTTCATCAACGGTATCAACGATGTTGATGATGTCATGAACGAGTGGCACAGCTATGTTGCCGAGGAGCGTGAAAAGGCACTTGTTGCTCTTATCACAGAAGAAAAGCTCAAAGATGCTGAAACAAGAGCATTTGTTGATGGTGCTTTCCGTGACGGCGGTATCAAGACAACAGGTACGGACATAGACAAAATACTTCCTGCCGTGTCCCGTTTCGGCGGTGGCGGTGGAAACCGCAAGGCGAAGAAAGAAACAGTCATTGAGAAGCTAAAGGCTTTCTTTGAGAGGTTTTGGAATATAGGTTGATGGTTGTGTTTAAACGTCGATTTTAAACAAATTGGTTTTATTAGTAGGAGGAAAAATGTATTTAGATGAGGCTGCGAATATTATTGCAGATTATATAAAAGATTCTCGTTACAAGCAAGCGGTATTGATTAACGGTACTTGGGGTGCTGGCAAAACATATTTTGTTGAAGAAAAGTTAATGGAAGCACTGAATGATTATGTTGTAATTAGATACTCCTTGTATGGTGTTCATTCTTCTGAACAAATATTGTCAGATATACAAAGAGAAATGCTAATTAAACTGATTGGAAACAAGGAGTTTAAAATAAAAGATAAGTCCTTTCATTTACCGTCGAAGCTACTTGAAATGGCTCCAAATATAACAAGTATACTTTGGAAAAAAATAGGGTTTGAATCGGATGACTTAAATGAATTGTTAAGCATAATTGAATTTGATAAAAGTAAAATAATTATTATTTTCGATGACCTTGAAAGAGTTGGAATAGAAATTAATGAAGTATTAGGCATAATCAACTCATTTGTAGAATGTCATAAAACCAAAGTAATCATAATAGCAAACGAAAAAGAAATAGGTTCATCTCGCATATCGACAAGTTTACCAGAAAAATTTTCGGTGGCAGCTAATGAAACAATTACTTTAGAGGATGAAAGCAACCAAGTTCAGAAATCAAATACACAGAATTCAAGCAGCGAAAAATGTCATTTTACATATGACGACTTAATTAGAAGAACAAAAAAGCTTTTCTCAAATGATATAGTGTATAATTCTATAAAAGAAAAATTAATTGGACTATCAGTAACTATTTTTGCAGATTTCAATCAAATGTATAATGAAATAATAGAGCAAAATGCTCGTTGTGCTAAAGAATTCCTTATGACACACAAGGAACAGGTTATTGAAATTCTTCATTCAACAGATTGTCAGAATATCAGAACATTTATTTTTGCAATTATAACATTTGATAATTTGTACACAAAGATTATTTCGCTTAAAGACACTAATACTGAGCCTGAATATTTGGATGTGTTGAATGAAGAAATAGCTCAAATTATGCGGTCTGTCATCTATACTTCCGTTATATATAAATCAGGGAAAAATATTAATACGAATGGTTCTATGTTTTCATCTGCTTGTTATATTATATCAATTAAAGGTCTAAAAGAGTACCCTTTTGTTAACAAATATATTTGCTTTCATGAATTTGATTATAATAGTACTATCAATAGCTTAAATGAGTATATTATACAAACTATCGAGGAAAGAAAGCATAAGAAAGAAGTAGATAGTCTTAGTTTTTATAAATTAAGTTCGTATGAATGGATATACTTGGAAGATGATGATGTAATAAAGTGTATGGATAACTTATATGAGGAACTTAAATTGAATAAATATGATATAAGGTATTTCAAAGAAATCATAGTATTACTTATGCAACTTGAGTTCAACTTCAAGGAAAAGAAGCCAAATATAAAACATAAAGATGAGGATTATATCAGACTAATGAAATTATATATTCAAAATCATGCATTGAAAGAGAATCAAGAGCAATATTTTGAGACTTTTTTCACAGATGATAATCAAAGTCAAATGTATGACGCTTATGTATCTCCATTAATCACAGCAACGCAAGAAAAAGAAAACAAAGAATATAATGACAAAAAAGAGAATCTATTTACTTCGGAAAACTGGGCTGAAAACTTTTATGCTATATGTAAAGAGCATTCAGAAGATTTTCTTCATTCACATCAATTTTTATCCTCATTTAAAATCGAGCCAATAAAAAATGCATTATATTCTGCAAACAATCATGATATACGCACTTTTTCACTTGCAATTTGTTCGGTTTATGATTTTGGAAATATTAATGAATTTTATCAGTCAGATAAAGACAGTTTATCGCAAATAATTGAAGCGCTAAACGAAATAAAGAATCAGCCTAATACGGACTGTACTAAGAAGACTATATTAAAAATTTATATTGAAAAATTAGAACAGAAATTAAGAGATTTATCATAAATTCTCAACCTCATCGGCTCTGCGAAAAAATCTCTGTAAATTCAAAAACTGTGATAAAAGTGATATATTGGAGCGACTAAAAAATAACCGCTCCAATTTTTTTACAGTATACAACGGATACTGTAATTTGTCAAGGTTCTTTGGATATCAGCCTGCCGGAATGGAGCGCAGCGGAATGGAATCAGGCTGATATCCGGCGGCTCAGCCGAGCCTGTCGGGGTACATGATCTCCAGCTCGCCCAGGACTTTACCCCAGTTTCGCAGCGGCATAGTCCATTTTTTGGCAATCTCATGCGTTGCAAGATACAGAGCCTTCAGGAGCGCTGTATCGCTCGGAAATACACTTCTCTGCTTATTCAGACGGCGATAGCCGCTGTTAAGGCTCTCAATGGCGTTGGTGGTGTAAATGACCTTCCTGACGTCGGAGGAGAACTTAAAAATTGGCGATATTACGTCCCAGTTCTTGTACCAACTCTTCATAGCATTGGGATAATCGTCTTCCCATTTTTCTGTGACACGGTCGAGGGCTTCCAGAGCAGCGTCCTCGGAAGGCGCATGATATATCGTTTTCAGGTCGTTTGCGAACTCCTTCTTGTTTTTCTCTCCGACGTATTTCAGCGTATTTCTTACTTGATGAACGATACAGCGCTGAAGCTCAGTTTGCTGAAAGGCTGCTGATACGGCTTCCTTCATGCCTGTGAGACCGTCTGCGCAGATGACAATAACATCCTTGACTCCGCGATTTTTCAGCTCGTTCAGAACGCCGAGCCAGTACTTGGCACTCTCGTTTTCACCGATATGTATTGAAAGGACTTCCTTGTGACCTGTCATGCTGACAGCCAGTATCACATATGCGGCAAGCTTCCTGATTTGTCCGTTATCGCGTACTGAGAAGTGTACTGCATCAATGAATACTATCGGATATACTTCGTCCAATGGACGTTTCTGCCAGTCCTCTATCTGCGGGAGAAGGCGGTCTGTGATATCTGATACCATACCGTCGCTGACTTCAAAGCCGTAGATATCCTCGATAGTTTCGCTTATCTGGCGTGTGGTCATGCCTTTAGCATACAGTGATATTATCTTCTGCTCAATGCCTGAGATATCCTTCTGACGCTTCTTTACGACCTTGGGCTCAAAACTGCCGTCACGATCCTGCGGTACTTCTATTTCAGTTTCTCCGAAGTTTCCGCGAATTTTCTTGGTTTTCCTGCCGTTGCGATAGTCAGGATTGCTGGAACGCTCATATTCCTGATATCCCAGATGCTCGTCCATTTCGGACTCAAGCATTTCCTGGATCGTCCCTCCAAGAAGGTCTTTGAGGGCATCCTCAATATCCTTTGCAGACTTGATGTCGTATTCCTCAAGCAGCATTCCTATGATATTTTTCTTTCCCTCACTCATCGGTTCTCTTTTCCTTCTTGCCATAAAAAATCAGCCTCCTGTGTTATTATTTCTATTTTATCACAGTTTGCTGACTTTTTACAGACTTTTTTTCAGAGGCTCACCTCATCTTGCCTAACGTGAAAATATTCTAGAAACGATGATATTAAAATTGATGCTTTTTATCGTTACAGAATGATAAAGGCTTTAGGGTAATCTCTATTCAAAAGAGAGCGAGCTGCCGATTTTGACAACTCGCTCTTTTGCTTATTCGTCCTCATCTCTACACTGGTCAAGTCCGTGCATAAGTTGAATGTATACGCACTCCGCTCGATCATGTTCCTCTCCGTCCGTGGACATCATAAGTTCAAGAAAATACGCTTTCGCTTCTTCGTAATCGCTCCAGACTTCACGTCTGCCGTTGCAGACGGTAGTGACCTTGCATGACTTCGGCATTGCCAATTCAGGTGTTTTCAACATAACCGTTACCTCCAAATCAATATTGTAGATACAGTATATACCATAATTCTTCCGGAGTCCAGCTCTGCGGAGTGATTGTAACCTTTTTTGTGAAGTGCGCAGCAATTTCAAAAGCCAGTCCGGTACATAGCGCACATATCGTATTTCATCGCCGTCGGGAATTATCCTGACGGCGATTTTAATATTCTGCTCAATGCTTTAGCTGAGCCACCTTTGTTTGCAGAAACATCAGCGGACGCCAGAGCTTATCGCCAAGCTCCTTGATCTCCTCAATATCTTCCTTGTAAACCTTGTTCGTGACATTTGCACGGTGGGCAATTTGGTTGATATTGTTTGCGATATTATTCGCAAGTACAGTGAGCCGTTTTAGCTCGTTCTCATCGATATGGACGATGTAACCCTCGAAGATCATGGCTCTTACAAATCCACTGAGACTGCTCATACCGCTGTTAGCAAACTTCTTCTTGATAGCAGCCATTTCCTCGGGGCTGACACGTACTTTAAGGTACAATGTACGCTTCTTTTCATCTTTCATTTCTCTTGTTCTCCTTTTTATTTTTCTCAATTCGGGGTCGTAGGGGCAGCGCCCTCTGCCAAGCCTTGTGAAGTGTGTGGAGTCGCTTTTTGCGCCCACACTTCACCGTGCTTGCTGGTAGAGTTTCGCCCCTGTGGGGCGAATGTCATTTCCGAGCATTTCAGCTCGGTCGTTTTTCTCGATTTCGAGAATTGGAGCTGTGCGACTTTCTCTATATCGTCGCTCCCCATAATCAATATAGCGCACTTTCCCGATCACGTCAATAATAAATTTCAGATTCTTTATGTTCGTTAAAAATCGCTTCGTCAAAATGACAGGATAGCGTAAACGGCGTAATAGCGTGATTTCAGATTTTTGAATTGCAAAATCCCCCGGGCATTTGTTGACAAAGTATGAACAAAAGTTTGTGCGCAATGCGGCTTGTATTTCAGATGTAGAGCGCGCTATAATTGGATCATGGCAGGTGAGCTTCGGTCACTCGACTCTGCCTGCTAATAACACAAAAGAAAGGTTGTGATTTTTCTATGGGCATCTATACAGAGAAAAGAGATCAGCTCATCGAGAAAATCAAAGGTTTGGAAAAGCGTATCGCAAGCGATACTGCGAAAAAGAAAACGCTGGAGGACAAGCTGAAAGAAGTTTCCCGTCTGGCTATGGCGGAGGAGTACAACTGCAAGCCCCGTGAGCTTGACGAGATCATCACCTCGGAACATTTGCTGTTGCAGAAACTCCGTGCAAGCGGTCTGTCCGATGACGAGCTGCTGAAACTGGTCGGCGGCGGAAATGCTGAAAATGAGAAAACCGATACCGCCGATCTTCCCGCTGACTTCGGACAGCAAATGAGCTTTACGGATAAAGCGAATCCCTATGAGGATTAAAACTATCCGGTAACAAAAAGTGTAGCTGTAAAATACTCAGTCGGCTCAAAACACTGAGCCGACCTTACGGCTATTATGAGGGTGAAAGACAGAAAGCGAAGCCCTCAACTCTAAAGCATAGAGACAGAGAAGCTAAAGGAGTAAAATTCGCTATGAATAAAAATGATACTGCCGTAGAAAGAGAGAAGGCAGGAAAGATGTTTGAGCTGAACGAGAAGTACAAGGATTTCCCTGAGAGAATTTCCGAATATGAGATCGACGGGAAGAAGTACATCGTTCACAGCCGCTTCGTTGGAGAGAAAAATATAGACGAAGTGATCGGCAGGCTCGCTTTTGAGAGAGCCGTAAAAGAAACATTGGCGTAATTTGTCGGCAAGACATTGACTATACCGACATTTTGCGTTATACTGTATTAAACGACTTAATGCCGTTTAATACAAAACAAACGCCCAGAAAACAGGCGTTTGAAAGAAAATGTCGGTATGGTACTGCTTTGATTTGAAAGGAGTTATAATGGCAAAGCAGACCATTTACAATGCAGGAATTTACGTCCGCCTCTCACAGGAGGATATGCGTGCCGGCGAATCCCTGTCAATAGAAAATCAGAAACTTATCCTCACCAAGTATGTTAAGGAGCAAGGTTGGAATCTCGTCGATACCTACGTCGATGACGGTTGGAGCGGTACGGACTTCGACAGACCGGCGGTGCAGAGATTGCTGTCCGATGCTCAGTCGGGGAAGATAAATCTTATCATCTGTAAAGACCTCAGCCGTTTTGGTCGTAATTATATCGAAGTTGGCAGATATGTGGATTACATTTTTCCGAGTTATAATATCCGCTTCATTGCACTGAATGATAATGTGGATACCGCAAGCAAGGATACCTCAGCACTTGACATGATGCCGATCGTGAACTTGTTCAACGAATGGCACGCAGCTTCTACTTCCAAGAAGATCAAGGCTGTCATCGAAGCCAATGCAAAGGCTGGCAAGTATCGCACGACCTGCGCTCCGTTCGGCTATACAAAAGGCGATGATCCGAATCATCTGCCTGTGATTGATCCCGATGCCGCACCTATCGTTCGTAATATCTTTGAGATGAGGGCAAGCGGAATATCTCCGCATCATATTGCTGACAAGCTCAATGAGGACGGTGTGCCAAACCCCTCGGACTATTACTACGCAAAGCTTGGCAAACCTAATCCTCGCCGTACAAGGCATTTGTGGAGTCCCGAAACGGTAAGGCAGATACTTCACAATTACACCTACCTCGGACATCTTGTTCAGCTCCGCACAAGAACTGTCAGCTACAAAAATCACAAGGTCATCAAAAACGACGAGGAAGATATGATCGTTGTGAAGAATACGCATGAGCCGATTGTTTCTCAGGAACTTTGGGACAGGGTGCGTGAAATGGAGCAGTCGGTGTCGCAGGGCAAGCGTAACAGCAGCGGATATGTTGCCAATCTCAGCGGGTTGATCTACTGTCAGGACTGCGGAAACAAAGTCCGCCTTGCGTGGAACAACACCACGAACGGCAGCAAGAAAAAGCCGAGAAAGTATCTTCGCCACAATTACAACTGCACATCTTACATGAAGTTCGGAAAGCGTTACTGTCCCAGTCACTACATCAAAATGCAGGATATGGACGCTATTGTACTTGAAGATATTCGCAGTCTCGCTCAGCTTGTTGTAGAGGACGAAGAAAAGGCAAAAGCGGAATTCCTCACACGCAAGGTAAAGCACCACGAGGAGCAGTATTCCGTTGATACCAAGAAGCTCACAGAGGGCAAATTTCGCTTGCAAGAGCTTGACACTCTGATCCAGAACATCTATGAGGACAAAGTCCTCGGCAAGGTATCTGAGGACGTAGCAGTGAAGCTGATAGCAAAATATGAAGCAGAGCAGAAAGAACTGTCCGCAGAAGTTGCTGACCTTGAAGAAAAGTTCTCCACGATCAGGCAGGACGAGGAAGATGTGGAGCTGTTCATGGAGCGTCTGAAAAAGTACACCGATGTGCAGGAACTTACCCGTGAAATGTGTCTGGAGCTGATCGAGTATATCACCCTTGATGCCTATGTCGAGGGGCAGCCCCGTGAGATCTACATCAACTACAAACTGCTCGATGAACCATTGAAGGACAAGAGAAGCCTATTTTAAGGCGTATTTACGTTGTTTACACACCACACGAAAGTGTGTTACTATTTGGCAAGAGGACAACCATGAATGTCTATGCCCATGCTACAAGGGAAGCAAAGCGGACTTCCGCAAGACTTCTTGATAAAGTGGCAGGCAACGATTAAACAACTGAATAATGAATTTTCCCTTGTAATTATCCCATAAGGGCAAAAACAAGGGAAAAGGATACATATATAGAATTTTCAATGGCGGGAAGCCTTGAAAATATGGGAAAGTTAAGAGAGTTAATAGATAAATTTCAGTTTGTCAGCTTGCCCTTTGAGAGAGGATAGCTCCCTTTCTCAAAGGGCTTTTCTGCTATATGCCTGCTCATATATCAATCAACAATTGACTTGAACACAGAAACCAGCTATAATAAATCTATACAAGCAGGAGGACTTTTGATGAACGATAATTTTACTGTCAGAAAAGCGACCGAAAACGACATAAGCCTTATAGAAAACCTGATAAAAGGTCTTGCCGCATACGAAAAAAGACCGCAGGATATGACCGCCACACAGGAGGAATTGCGCTATCTTCTCTTTGAAAAGAACATAGCGACAGCGCTTGTCGCTGAACTAAACGGCGAGCCGGTCGGATATGCGATATATTATCCAGTATTCGCCTCGTTTTCGGCAAAGGCGGGAGTGCATCTTGAAGATCTGTTTTTAAAGCCGGAAAAACGCAGGAACGGACTTGGAACAAAGTTCTTTTCTGAAGTAGAGAAATTTGTAAAGCAGGACGGATTTTCATATATAGAGTGGAGCTGCCTTGACTGGAACGAGCCTGCAATCAATTTTTACAATAAGATCGGTGCGGAAGAGGAACACGGAAGAAAATATTTTTCATATATCTGCGTATAAATATTTGCCATTCCGAACGAATCATTTCAATGGGCTTTTTTCTTATACAGCCTAAAACCGCTTGAGATTATAAGAGCAAGATAAGTAATGAACTGTATCGGAAAAATTGACACGGTTCAGTTTTGCGTTGATTCGCTCAATTGCCCGCTGATAACGAAAGCACGCATTCCCCGACCGGATAGTGTTAAGCACAGCAGGTGCGGCTGTCAGTTTCGGTTTACCCGGTGTAAGCCGTATAAAAACGGTATCCGCACCGAAAGACGCAGTATAAATAACAGAGTATTATAAACCGATGCTCAGCTTTTGCTTGAAATTTTATGAAAATGTGCTAAAATATAATCAGACAGAATTGCGTGATACGAACAGATTTCACTGTCGGTATAATGCGTCAGAAAGTAATACTCCGGAGGGTAAAATGTCTGAGGTAACTAAAAGGGCACTCGAGCAGTCGCTTAAAAATCTTCTTCTGAAAAAACCGCTTACCAAGATAACGATAAACGATATTACCGAGGATTGCGGCATAAACCGGATGACCTTCTATTATCATTTTAAGGATATTTACGACCTTGTGGAGTGGTCGTGCCTTGAAGACGCAAGAAAAGCGCTTGAAGAAAAGAAGACCCACGATACCTGGCAGGAGGGTTTTCTGAATATATTTGAGGCTGTGCTTGCAAATAAACCGTTTGTTATGAATGTCTACCGCTGTGTCGATCGTGAGCAGGTGGAAAAATATCTGAAACCGCTGACAGACGGTCTGATAATGGGAGTAATAGATGAGCAGTCAACAGGGATCACCGTGCGTGATGAGGACAAGGAATTTATCGCACGGATATATTCGTATGTGTTCATAGGGATAATGCTTGACTGGATAAAAGGCGATATGAAGGACGACCCGAGGCTGATAATAGATAAGCTCGCATTGCTTATAAAAGATTCCGTTTCCGATGCGTTGAATCGTTTCAAGCTGTGAGCCGGTTTTTATCAAAATGCCCGTTTTGATAAAAATTTATACAATTTACAGTGCTGTGCTAAAGATTTTAGCACGGCGCTTTTTTTGTTTATTGAAAGAAGTCGGAAATGTGGATATAATAAGGACAGAAAATAAATTTTCAGGAGGCTTTTATGTATTACTCAGCAGGAACTTATGAAGCATTCGCACATCCCGAAAAGCCGAAGGATGTCGACAAAAAGTCAGCTTATATCATTGGCACGGGACTTGCCGGACTTACGGCAGCCTTCTATCTTGTAAGAGACGGACAGATGAAGGGTGAGCATATCCACCTTCTTGAGAAACTGGAGCTTGCGGGCGGCAGCTGTGACGGACGCAAGGATATTACAAAGGGTTTCTATATGCGTGGCGGTCGTGAAATGGATAATCATTTCGAGGTAATGTGGGATACGTTCCGTGATGTTCCCTCTATCGAAACGCCCGGTGTATCGGTGCTTGACGAATACTATTGGCTCAACAAGCACGACCCCAACTATTCTCTCTGTCGTGCAACGGTAAACTGCGGCAAGGACGCACACACAGACAAGAAGTTCGAGCTTGACAAGAAATCGGCAATGGCACTCTCAAAGCTCTTCTTAACACCCGAAAAGGATCTTGAGGACAAGAAGATTTCGGAGGTTCTCCCCGACAGCTTCTGGAGTACGAATTTCTGGCTGTATTGGCAGACAATGTTCGCTTTCCAGCGCTGGTCGAGCGCTCTTGAAATGAAGCGTTATCTTTGCCGTTACGTTCATCACATAGACGGACTTCCGGACTTCAGCGCACTGCGCTTCACAAAGTACAACCAGTACGAGAGTATGATACTTCCGCTTGTAAAATATCTTGAGGCTCACGGCGTTCGCATCGAGTACGGAATGGACGTGAAGAATGTCATCATCAAGGATGACGGCGGCAGGAAGATTGCAAAGCAGATAGTCTATATAAAGGACGGAAAGCAGCAAACGATAGATCTTATCGAGGACGACCTTGTGTTTATAACAAACGGTTGCTGTACCGACACATCCTGCTACGGCGATCAGACCCACGCCCCCGATTTATCCGGTGTAAAGAACGGATTCGGTGAATCGTGGGATATGTGGAAGGCTATTGCGGCACAGGCGAAAAACGGCGAATACGGCAACCCCGACAAGTTCTGCAGCGATGTTGACGCTACGAACTGGATGAGCGCCACAGTAGCGACCTCGGACGATGAGATAATCAGATATATTATGAATATCTGCAAGCGTGACCCACGCATGGGCAAGGTAACAACAGGCGGCATTGTCACCGTAAAGGACAGCACAGAAAACTGGTATCTTTCGTGGACGATAAACCGCCAGCCTCAGTTCAAGTCGCAGGATAAGAATATGGTTCTCGTATGGTTGTATTCCCTTAATACAAACAAGGAAGGCAACTATGTGAAGAAAGCCATGCGTGATTGCACAGGCGAGGAGATCTGCCGTGAGTGGCTCTACCACATCGGCGTACCGACAGAAAAAATCAATGCGCTTGCCAAAAACTCCTGCAACACCACAACGTGCTATATGCCTTATATAAACGCATTCTTCCAGCCGAGAAAGGAATCCGACAGACCTAAGGTAGTTCCGGACGGCGCAGTAAACTTCGCTTTCATAGGTCAGTTTGCCGAAACGCCCCGTGACACCATCTTCACTACCGAGTATTCTATGCGTACCGGTATGGAATCTGTCTACACCTTGCTTGACATAGACCGTGGCGTTCCTGAGGTATGGGGAAGCAAATATGATGTCCGTGAGCTTCTGCGTGCTTGCTACTACGCTATAGACAAGAAGCCGATAACGGATATAAAGCTCTCATTCAAGGAAAAGATGCTGCTTAAAGTTGTAATGAAAAAAGCCAAAGGCACCGATGTCGAGCTGCTCTTAAAGGAGAGCGGTCTTATAGAATAACATCCGCCGGCGTCACTGCCTGCAGAATAAATATCAGCAAAGGCTCCGACTTGAACTGTCGGAGCCTTTTTGCTATCCATAAATATGCTCATAAATAAAAACCCTTGAAAGCCTCAGCCTTCAAGGGTTTTGTTGAGGGAGGACTATAAAATAGATTTTTTCGCCTTTTCTTATTCAATTGCTTTCAATTCTTTTTCTAACACATCTGCAAAACGCTGAACAACCTCGCCAAGTGTTTCAGCATAGTCGAATGTATCTTTATCATATCGGTACTTTAACGGGCATTTGCGGACATTCAATGCGGTTGTTAGAGCGTGCACATCCGGGCAGAGATTGTTTTGAAGCGCCCATTCTGCCGCTTTTGTTTTAGAAATAATCTTGCCTGTGCGAAGTATGTATATGCAACGAGATATATCCAACAGCCAACCGAAAGAATAAAAATTTCTTCCGGTGCTTTGTGCGTACTTTCTTATAGTCTTATAGTGACGATTCACATCGGCATACAACTCATGTAAATCCGGATATCTCAGTTCTTTTCGTATATCCTTCCCGTACAAAAGAACGCTGCTCTCAATCAGTTCTGTTTTGCCAAAGCAATCTAGCAAATACCTGTCGGTAATTCTCTCTCCGCTTGTACCCCAATAAACCACTCGGTCATCAGCGTTTGCGAGAAAGGCACTTCTGGTGAGCATAGCACCCTCAAAAGAACGGTAATAAAGATTATCGGGTTCATCTGCGAGCATAGTCCGGCGGAGATTTACAAGCAAATTTGCCTGTGACTCGGATATTTGCTTCTCTGTCAGGACTAAAATATCAATATCGCTCCAACCCAATCTGAAATCATTCAATGCAGACGAACCGTACAAATATATTGTAGGGTCACAGTCCGCAAGAATACGGCTGATTTCCCGAACCATACCGTTAATAGACATCTGTCTGGCTTTTCGCTCTGCGCCGGCGGGGAAAAGGACAAATTTTTGATTTGGGTAATCGAATTCCTCTATAAGCTCATCTGCAACAAAACCGAATTTCTCATACAATGTTCTTGGTGCAATTCCTTTTACATCATCAGCCCGAAATGTAGAAACCGATATTTCTTTTGCCCTGTCTAAATTGGCAAGCGCCTCAACCATAAGCATTGTAGCCACACCGCGGCGACGGTATCGGGGTGCAACTGCGAGACAGCAGATCATGTTGCGTTCCCTCGAAAACAATATAACTCCTGCAATTTCGGCTTCTTCTTTTACACAAACAGCCTGTCGTTTATCCATAAATTTCAGGACGCTGGTTTTATGCTCATTTAGCTTTTCCTGTGTTTCAAGCCCCGGAAAATTCCATCGAACCTCTGTTATTAAGTCCATCCATTTTTCAATATCTTCAGGTACGCCATAAAGAAGCTGCACAGTATTTCACCTCAGTTCATTGTGTGCTTTAGCTGCAAAAAAGGTTGTTTTACTTATAGATTTTTGATTTCTATCTGCCTGCGTATCGGGTGTTCGGTTGTGTGAGAGTTCAAAACCTTATATAAAGGGAAAACGACCGATTTATATCTACAAAAACGGTCGCTGAAATTTTGCCGTATAAAACGGTGAAAACCCCGATAAAATCAGGGTTTTCACGGGCTATATCTTTTTTATAGCCTCTTGATGGCGCAGACGGTGAGATTCGAACTCACGTGCGGTTGCCCGCAAACTGATTTCGAGTCAGCCCCGTTATGACCACTTCGATACGTCTGCATATATCCTGTGACATCTTCCGATATCGCAACGTAAATATTATACACTAAAACTGTCGTTTTGTCAATCACTTTTTGCATTTTCTGTTCCGAAAGCTCTTTTGAGTATGCTCATCAGCAAAAATATCATAATTATATAAAGTGCGCCGAGCAGTATGCTTACAGCAGGCATATCCTGTATACAGCTTACCGCAACTATAGCCATTATCGCAATTATCATGATAAAAGAAAGTGCTGCCGGCGCACAGCAGATTATCCTTAATGGTCTCGGCAGTCTGGGGCTTGTGCCAGCCACTGGTCCTGCATCGAAAAGTATATCGCATAACAATCTATAATGAGATTTGTATTACTTTCCTCCTGCGATCTCCGACAGCTTAAGTGTTGCGTCAACGCTTATCTCACGGCTCTTGTAAATGCCCTTGTCGGCAAGCTCAAGCGCCTGCTTTGCGTATTTTATTGCCGCCGCTTTATCTCCGCTGTTCATAGCTTTTTCCGATAAAACTATACAACAGCGTGCCGTTATCGCTTGCCCCTCGTCCTCGAACTCGCTTCCGTTGAGCTTTTCCGCCGCCTTTATGCAGGCGGAATAATCGCTTTCCTTGTACAGCCGCTTTACCGTTATAAGCTGTTGTGCGTTTCTGTCGGGATCGTCCTCGCCCTGCACCTCGTCCGATATAAGACTACCTGCAGGCAGATCAAGCCGCCCTGCCAGATATTCAAGCGTTTTTACGGACGGGCAGGCATTTCCGCTTTCGATACGGCTGAGCATATTTCTTGTAATGAACGTTCCGACAAGCTCGGATTGAGTCATCTTCTTGGCAAGTCGTGCTTCTTTAATTCGTTTTCCCAGTTCTTCAGAATTCATATTTTCACTCCTTCCGCATTGATAAAGTTATTTATCGTTCAGACGGTTACGGATAATTACCTTTATTTATCTGTTGTAAATTTAATTTACCTTTTATATTGATAGTTTAGCAGATAGCCGTAAAAAAATCAATAGCGTTTACATAAAAAACAGATATCTCAGCCGTATTTCAGATAGTTTTCTGCGGTATGCACAAAGATTACACCTTGAAATTGTGCAAAATGCTTATTTTAATTAAACGCAAAGTTTGATATTGACATTTCGTTCAAATGTGCTATAATTAAGGTAAATTAAATTTACATAGCAAAATCTGCTATACGCAGAAAGGACAAATCGATTTGAAGATTTCATATATAAAAATAAAACGAAACGCTTTAAGAGCTGTTAGCCTGGTATGTACCGTGGCACTTATGCTGACATTCGCAGGTTGCCACAGAAGTCAGACAGCCACAGAGGTAAAGCACCTCTCTCCCAAAGAAACGATAGAAGAGATAATGAGCCTTGCCAAGGCGGGCGAATATGACGACCTTGCGGCATACTGCCGTAGCTTCTCAAAGAGAAGTATGGAGCTGTATTTTACAGACACCGATACTGCATATGAAGATAAGTGGCTATCGCGTTATTCCGATACTATGGCGGCAATATTTGAAAATTACGTTACTTTTGATGATCTGACAGAAAAAACCGATAAGGATTCCCGAACGGGCAGTGTTACCGGTACATTTACCTCTTTTAATATGGAGAAGTTCAATGAAAAGACCGATTCAAAAATCAACGCTGAGCTGAAAAACGATTTCAACGCACAGATGGATTATATAGATTCACTTATCGGCGACAGTGAATTCAAGTCGGATAAGTTTGAGCTTACTATAGATTTTCGCTATACAAATGATGAGTGGGTACTTGCCGATAAGAATTTTCTTATTCTTCTGACGCTCGGATATTACAATAAGTGATATACAATCTGTAATCGTGCCGATAAATATACAAATAGTTATCAAAATCTGATAACAAATGTCGGAAACAGGCGTTAATTGATGGCTTATGCACAGAATAACAGGTTCGCACAACTAAGCAGTATGGCACAAAATTATATACGAAATGTAATCTGGGTATAGATTTTTACATAATGTAAACGCAAAAGGCGATAATGATATCCGGATTGTTCATAAAAATCGTTTTATAAGAAATGAGAAAGGGTGGAAGATATGTTTGAATGGTGGAATTCGCTCGGTATTACAATGCAGGTCTTTTACTGCATAGCTTTACCCGCAACGCTTATTATAGTGATACAGACTATCCTGCTTATGATAGGTATAGGTCACGGAGGAGAAGGCGTTGAGTTCAGTGACACGAGCGGAATTGACGGACTTGATGTTCCCGATATGCCTGCCGATGTTCCTGCGGATATACCGACGGATATGCCGGGAGCGCACGCAATAGACGGTTGTGAACATACGGCAATCGGCGACGGCTCGAATCCGGCGGACTTCGGCACAATGCAGCTTTTCACATTGCAGGGAATTATGACATTCCTGTGTGTATTCGGCTGGACGGGTATTATATGTACCTCGCTCGGACTTCACGTTGCGATAGCTATAATAATTGCGCTTGTGCTGGGATTCCTTGCGATGCTCGGAGTTGCAAAGGTGCTTCAGCTTACAAGGAAGCTCACTCAGGACGGAAGCCTTGACGTGCGCAGACTGCTCGGTGAAAAGGGCAGGGTGTATATCCCGATTCCCGCAAACGAAAGCGGAGAGGGAAAGGTGACAATAGCGGCAGGAGAGCGTTTTATAGAGCTTTCGGCTGTCACCGATGAACAGGATACAATCCCCACGGGGACGCAGGTACGGATAATAGACGTGCGTGGCGATGTCGTGGCGGTTGAAAAGGATAAATAAGCAATAAAGCAATTTCTAAGTTACAGGAGGAAATATTCATGCAGCCCGAAATTTTAATTGCAATATGCGTTGCGGTAGTTATCGTATTCGCATTATTGATGGGTATCTTATCAAGATACCGTAAGTGTCCCTCGGATAAGATACTTGTTATCTACGGTAAAGTCGGAAGCGACAAGAACGGTCAGGCAAGAAGCGCAAAGTGCGTACACGGCGGTGCGGCATTCATTATGCCCATTATCCAGTCATATCAGTTTATGGACTTAACGCCCATATCTATCAATGTAGACTTGAAGAACGCACTTTCAAAGCAGAATATCCGTGTTGACGTACCCTCAAGATTCACAGTAGGTATTTCGACAGAGCCGGGTATAATGCAGAATGCCGCTGAGCGTCTGCTCGGTCTGAGAATGAACGAGATACAGGAGCTTGCAAAGGACATTATATTCGGTCAGTTACGTCTTGTAGTTGCTACTATGGAGATTGAGGAGATAAACAACGACCGTGACAAGTTCCTTGTTGCCGTATCGAACAACGTTGAGATAGAGCTTAAGAAGATAGGCTTACGTCTTATCAACGTTAACGTAACAGATATTAACGATGAGTCGGGATATATCGAAGCGCTCGGTAAGGAAGCTGCCGCAAAGGCTATCAACGATGCAAAGAAATCCGTTGCCGAAAAGGATCGTGACGGTGAGATCGGTCAGGCTAACGCACAGCGTGACCAGCGTATACAGGTCGCTGCCGCAAACGCTCTTGCTATCAAGGGTGAGAACGAGTCCAAGATTGAGGTCGCTCAGTCTGAGGCTTTAAGACGTGAAAAGGAAGCAGAATCAATGCGTCTTGCTACAGCCGCAGAAGCTGTTCAGGCAGCTAAGGCAAAGGAAGAAGCCTACATAGCACAGCAGCAGGCAGAACAGACCCGTGCCGCCCTCGAAACCGCAACTCAGCAGGCGGATATAATCGTTAAGGCTAAGATTGCCAAGGAGCAGGCTGAGATTGAGGCCGAGGCTCAGGCTGAGGTTGCACGCCGTACCGCAAAGGGTGAGGCTGACGCTCTGTTTGCAAAGATGGAAGCACAGGCACGAGGCGCTCAGGAGATACTCGTAAAGCAGGCTGACGGTATGAGAGAGCTTGTAAATGCCGCAGGCGGAAACGCAGACAGCGCAATCAAGCTGATTCTTGCAAACAATATGGAAGAGCTGATGAAGATACAGGTAGAAGCTATCAAGAACATCAAGATAGACAAGGTAACCGTTTGGGACGGTGGCTCAAATGGCGAAAACGGCAAGACCGCCACAGCCGACTTTATCAGCGGTATAATGAAAGCTATTCCGCCTATGGGTGAAATGTTCAACCAGGCAGGTATGGAGCTTCCCAAGTTCTTAGGCGAAAAAATAGACGACCCCAAAACCCTCGACAGCTAAGCGGGCGGCTGTGAGCCGCTTCAAATTCCGACCTTTTTAAAGGTTGGTGCGTTATTGAGATTAGCGAACGGTCGGGAATAGACAAAGCAGTAATCAATATAAAGCGGACGGCAATGTGCCGCTTCAA
>OLNY01000788.1_pt1 | contig 27391 bp, 29 predicted proteins | sample 1671981 | NCBI WGS metagenome assembly OLNY01 (sample SAMEA3136632, study PRJEB25190) | human gut metagenome | biome: human gut; feature: human-associated habitat; material: faeces | place: Austria | collected 2013
CGTGACCTCCTGCTTGCAAGGCAGGCGCTCTCCCAACTGAGCTAATCCCCCATATGTATGTCCTCAACAGAACTTCTATATGATATCATGGCTTATTGAGAGTGTCAACCCTATTTTTAATATTTTTCTTTTATTTTTCCTACCGGAATCCAAGTAACCAGATCAACAGCGGATTATGGTTGTACAAAAACGTCAAGATCGCGCTCTGCTCAACCATCGCATAACACGTTGTTCCAATCTCTGTCGTATAAATCAGAGTCAGCACAAGGAATGCGATCCATACGATAATAAATCCCAGACCAATTCCAAGCACTCCTCCCGCCAGATGATTAATCGCACCAAGTAACGGAAGTTCACCAATAATATTCACCGCATACATCAATGCGCTTACAAGAATGATCGCAATCAAAAATGTCACAAGAAATGACACAACATTGAGAATCATTCGTGAAATATAGGCTGCAACATATTCTGGGAAAGTTGTAACATCCAGTTCTTCATAAATCGCAGTATTATTATTTTCCAGCAATGCATCTTTCAAAAACTGTGGCAGCATTGAATTCTCAATCTCACGGATCTGTGTATCCTTTGGAAGATCTCCGACCACTTTCAGGATATCCTGTGCAGTTATCCCCAGTTTGTCCCATCCAGATTCGCTTAATGATTTAATCTGGTCTACCGTTAAATTCTCCAGAGGTGTTCCACTGAGATTCGCTTTCAACAGATCATCTGCTGAAATCTCTGGCATAAATGCTTCCACTATTTTCTTCTCCAGTACGTCCTGCGCCGGTGTATGCTTCATCAGCGCATCCGACACGTATGGGGAAAGGAATGACACCAGTACCAGTGTCAATATTGTTGACAGAAGGGATAAACCAATTCTGAGAAATCCCTTCACAAAGCCGGCAATCATGCAGACTAAAAACACAATCCCGACTGCAAGTAACAACCAATTCTCCATATATCTCTCCTATTTTGTCAAATAAACAATTCGCAGTTCATTATCACTCATCACATAGTATCTGTTCAGGCCAAATGCATCAAAGATTTCCTGCGCATCTGCTCCCAGGTCTCCCTTAAACTTCAGGATTCCTGTCGTTGTATAAATACAGCACTTACTTCCATCATACAGAATGATATTGTCTCCATCCATCTTTACATGACTATAATCTCCCTGTATCTCTTTACTGAACACAGTATCTCCTGATTGATTATACATTCTCAACTCATACCCTGACTTCTCCTGATTAAGCAGGACAAATCCAAAATAAGAATCCGAATGGAAAACACTTTTTATCTCTTGATTCACTTTCACTTCTTTTATCTGCTTTGGAGCATCTTTTCCTGTATAAATCTCAAATCCATTATCTCCAACTGCAACAGATCTGTCATTTCCCATAAAGAAAATCTCGCCGATCAGCATATCTTCATAAGTATCTGCTGTCACTTTGTTATCTGCCTTCTCTTTGCCGGCAGCATCAAAATTATAATATCCGATCCTGCTCTGCACCTGTGTTCCTTTGGTATAAAGATAAGAAACTGCCAGAACCTTTCCATCATCAGACAAATCCAATGCGATCGGATATCCTGTATTTCCAATCGTAATCTGCTGCTCTACCAGAATATTTCCTGCCGCATCATAGGATATGATCTTCGGTGAAGTCTCATCTTTTAAAATTGCACTGACAATTCCCTGATTCGATACTGCGATTCTCTCAATCGGTAATGTCGTCTGAATCTCACCTTTCAACCCATTTTTTGTAAATACGAGAATACTGTTGCCTCCGCTGTCAGCAACCGCAAACACATCGTCTTTCACAACAATCACCGGTGTCTGAAGCTGTGTTGGCTGAATCCACTTTTCCTCATTCTTCTTATTTAGAAATACCACACCGTCATGATTATAACGCACAATTCCATCTGCAAACTGAACGTAATTATTCCTGTCCGAAAGGTCTTTCGCGTAACTGTCTGCCTTGCGGACTGTGCCATAAGTCTTACTGTCTAAAAGGAGGTATGTTCCGCAGATTGCCATCGCAATCAGGATGATATAGGTAAGAAGTTCTTTTCTTCTCCGGCGTTTGATCCTTCTTTCCCTTTGTCTCAGCGCTTTTCTATCATCCTGCGTTTTTACCACCTGTAAATTCGACATTTTCTTTCGCGCCATATTGCTCCCCTTATCGTTTGTCCAGTGCACCTTTTTCTGTTGATACACTTTTAGCTTTCACTTGTCTTTCACAGTATAACACGGATTTATGGCAATATCAATTTTTGTCCAATATAGATCAGGTTCCCATTCTGCAATCCATTCATCCGGCTGATCGCATCTACATGATTAACATCTCCATACATTTTTTTACTGATAATTGCAAGGGTATCTCCTTTTTCCACCACATAAATACCATCATTTTCATCTGCTGCAACGGCAGTCCCGGAAACCGGAACACTTTCTGTATTCTTATCTTCCGTCTGTTCTTCCCCTTCATTTTCTTCCGTTATCTCTGCGGATTCCTTTTCTGTATCTGCTGCTTCCTGATTTTTCTCCACAGTAGCTGCTGCTCCACTCGTCTCTTTCACATCAGGTGAGGATGTTTGCTTTTCCCCCTCGGCAACCACATTTATCTTATTCTGGAGGGATTTCATTTTGCTGAAATTATTCATCATAGAAACACCCATCACGATCAGGACCAGTACAAGGCATGTACTGATTCCATACATCAGACTGCCTGTCCTTCTTTCTCTTTTCTGACCGCCCCGTTCACGTACCAGAGAACGAAAGCTTTGTGCAGCCGTATCTTCCACATTTTCTGTCTGAACTGCCCCATTTTTTTTCGACTTGCAATCATATAATTCTGCATGCACGGATTCTTCTCGTAATAAGTATAATGTCCTCCAATTTCCATCAGATCTCCCAGCTTATGTACAAAAAATACATCTTCCTGGTTTGTCGAATCTTTCATAACAAGAACGGTATTTTTCTTTGGAAATAATTTTTTATGCAGCTTTACGTTGATAGAACCCGGAGCCAGCTGTAAATCATGCTCTGTCACAAACCAGCCTATGATTTCTCCTTCTTCAAAATACTGGCTGCATTCTTCACAACCACATTTCCATATCTTGTCATTGATCAGGTATTCACCGCCCTCCTTTTTTAACTCTTTTATTTTTATCGCACCATAAATATAAATATATTCTTCATTGTCCTGCTTCTGCATTTCACCAATCAGAAAGGCTCCTTCTGGTTGTTTTTCTTTCTCGCTTTTTTCACTTAACTGAAGAAAAAAAGTATCTACATAATCTTCCACATAGATTTTTGGACTATCACTCACATTTCCTATCTGACGCACATTTTTTGGAATCTGTCTCTCCATTTTATACTCACCTTTCTATCACTTTTATTTAATTTCCCGGGGATTGCCCTTAACATAGCACAAGGAAATCGGGAGATTTTATCAATTAGTGTCAGGTAAGTTCGACAAATATTACTTTTCGTGCACGGCATTTTCTTAATATCTCCAAACATCAAAAAACGCTCCGGTACTCTCTGATTGCAGATATTCTGTAAACAGAAAGCGCGAAGCGTTCTTTTTATTAGATTATTGTAACTGTTCAGAGCCAACCTCCAAAATGCTACGCATTTCGTCGGTGTGGCGTATCCGCCAAATAAAATTTCAAAAACAGTCTTAAAAATGCAAGCATTTTACACCTGTTTTATGAAATTTTGCTTGGCTCTGAACAGTTACAGATTATTTTGCAAATGCTTTGATCTTCTCGTAGATGCTGTCTGTATCAAGACCATACTTCTTCAGAAGCTCAAGTGCCGGACCAGACTCACCGAATGTATCATTCACACCGATCTTCATAACCTGTGTCGGAGCTTTCTCTGAAAGTACATCACATACAGCACTTCCAAGTCCGCCGATAACGGAATGCTCTTCAACTGTAACAACTTTTCCTGTCTCTTTTGCAGCTGCTACAACAAGTTCCTCATCGAGAGGTTTGATCGTATGAATGTTGATCACTTTCGCATCAATTCCATCTGCTGCAAGCTTCTCAGCTGCTTCCAGACAGTTACTTACAGGAAGTCCTGTTGCGATGATCGTCAGGTCTTTTCCTTCTCTTAACACAACACCTTTTCCAAGCTCAAACTTGTAGTCCGGTCTGTCATTGATCACCGGCACTGCGAGACGTCCAAATCTCAGATATACCGGTCCCTGATGCTCGTAAGCAGCACGTACAGCTGCTCTTGCCTCTACATCATCAGCTGGGTTAATTACAACCATTCCCGGAATTGTACGCATCAAAGCGATATCCTCATTACACTGATGTGTTGCTCCATCTTCTCCTACAGAGATTCCGGCATGTGTTGCACCAATCTTTACATTCAGGTGTGGATATCCAACAGAGTTTCTTACCTGCTCAAATGCACGTCCTGCTGCGAACATTGCGAAAGAACTTGCAAATGGCACTTTTCCTGTTGTTGCAAGACCTGCTGCAACACCGATCATATTAGACTCAGCAATACCACAATCGATAAAACGATCCGGATGTGCTTTCTTGAATACACCTGTCTTTGTAGCTGCTGCCAGATCGGCATCAAGTACTACAACGTTATCATGTTCTGTTCCGAGTTCAGCCAAAGCATTACCGTAGCTGTCTCTTGTTGCGATCTTCTTTACTTCTGACATAATGCTTCACCTGCTTTCTCTAATTCTTCCATTGCAATCTTGTACTCTTCATCGTTCGGAGCTTTTCCGTGCCATCCTACCTGGTTCTCCATGAAGGATACACCTTTTCCTTTTACTGTCTTAGCAATAATAGCTGTCGGCTGTCCTTTGACTGTCTTTGCTTCTTTGAATGCAGCATCGATCTGATCAAAGTCATTTCCATCAATATTGATTACATGGAAATTAAATGCCTCAAACTTCTTATCGATCGGGTACGGAGAGTTGACTTCTGTAATTGCTCCGTCAATCTGAAGATTGTTATTATCAACGATAACAACGAGATTATCCAGTTTTCTATGTGCTGCCAGCATGGAAGCCTCCCATACCTGACCTTCCTGGATCTCACCATCTCCGAGCAGTGTGTATACTCTGTAGTCTGCATTGTCAAGCTTTCCTGCGATTGCCATACCTACAGCTGCTGAAATTCCCTGTCCAAGAGATCCTGAAGACATATCAACACCTGGAATGTGTTTCATGTCCGGATGTCCCTGCAGATAAGATCCTGTATGACGAAGTGTCACGAGATCTTCCTTCGGGAAGAATCCTTTCTGCGCAAGTGTAGAATATAATCCCGGAGCTGTGTGTCCTTTAGAAAGAACGAAACGATCGCGATCCGCTTTCTTTGGATCTTTCGGGTCTACGTTCATCTCTTCAAAATAAAGGTATGTAAAAATCTCTGTTGCTGAGAGAGATCCACCTGGATGTCCGGCCTTTGCGCTATGCAGTGCTGTTACAATCCCTTTCCGGATCTCATTCGCAGTTTTCATAAGCTCTAACTTGTTCATGATATCTCCTTTTTAATTTCCATTCTGATTCCATTTTCAGTCTTAACGTTATTTCCCGGATTACTCACCAAAAACAGCAATATAATCCTTTTTAAACTTCTCGATACCTGCATCTGTCAGTGGGTGATGTGTCATCTGCTCGATTACCTTATAAGGTACTGTTGCAATATCTGCTCCTGCCAGTGCACATTCTGTTACATGGATTGGATTACGTACACTTGCTGCGATAATCTCTGTCTCAATTCCTGCTACTTCGAACATCTCTACGATCTCTGCAATGAGGTCAACTCCCTTTGTAGAAATGTCATCCAGACGTCCAAGGAACGGAGAAACATAAGTAGCTCCTGCTCTTGCTGCAAGAAGTGCCTGGTTTGCTGTGAAGATCAGAGTTACATTTGTCTTGATTCCCTCTGCTGTAAGAACTTTAACAGCCTTCAGGCCTTCTACTGTCATAGGAATCTTAACTACCATGTTCGGATGGATCTTTGCAATCTCACGTCCTTCTGCGATCATGCCTTCTGCATCTGTTGTTGTAGCCTTAACCTCTCCACTGATTGGTCCGTCTACGATAGATGCGATCTCAGCGATAACTTCTTCAAAAACACGTCCTTCTTTTGCAATCAGAGACGGGTTTGTTGTAACTCCGCAGATCACTCCCATGTCATTTGCTTTCTTGATATCCTCTACATTAGCCGTGTCGATAAAAAATTTCATTTTTAAGTCCTCCTATACATGAATCTTCCTCTTACCACTGATACAACTCACTGTTTTTCCAGCAGTAATTCGTTTGTTTATGAGCTGATTATATAGCTTCCAAAACCTGAGGTCAACTGTCTGAAAAATTATTAATAGTCATTTTTCACTTAATAATCCGACATATTAACCGTTTTTATTAATATTAGTTAATATCAATCGTTTTTATTCTGTATAAAAATCTTTATTTTAAAGGCTTTATCAACATTTTCTAAAATCAGAATCGTTTGTTTTGGTTGTTTTTATTAGTAATAATTTTATTATTTTTTATTAATTTTAAATAATCCAACGTCTATACATCAACTATTTTGTCTTCGCATAAGACGTTGTTCCACGAACCACGATCTGTGGCTCATATTCCACATGATAAATACTGACCGGTTCAAATTCCGTATACTTCCAGTCCCTTGAACTGATCTTTTTCATGATGATATCACAGGCATCCATTCCTTTGTGAACTACAAAATGCTCGATCGTTGTAAGTGACACTTTCTTAACTTTGGAAAATAAAGTATTATCACATCCCATAACCGAGACATCTCCGGGAACTTTATACTTCATATCCTGGAGTGCATCCATAATTCCAAATGCGATCATATCATTCAGCCCCACGATTGCAGTGAGATCTTTTTCTGTCCGGAGCAGTTCTTTTGTCAGATCATATCCGATGCGGTACTCTGAATCGATTCCCGGAACATTCCGGTCAAATTCTTCATCTGCTTCTTTTACAATCACCTGATCGCCATATCCGGCTTTTCTGAATTCATCCAGAAAACCTTCTACCCGGCGGAATCTCTGCTTCTGTCTTGCAGTTAATGGCGGTGTAATGTATGCCACATGCTGATGCCCCAGCTCCAGAAGATGTCTGCCCATTAATCTTCCAAGCTTTGTATTATCCAACTCCACTGCATCTACATCCAAATGCTTCTCCTGATTATTGATCACAACAACCGGAATCCTTTCAGACATTTCTTTGAGCTGTCCGAGAAAGCATTTCCCCGGATTGCACATATAGATAATTCCCTGTGCATTCAGAGTCGAGATCATTTTCAGATAACGCTCTTCCAGTTTTAAATCTCTCTGTGTATTACAGACAAAGATTCCGAACCCCTGCTCTGTTGCCCTTGATTCAATTCCTTGCAAAAGCATTACATAGTATGGGTTTGTCAGGTTCGGGCTGATGACAACGAGCAGTTTTTCTCGTCGCTCTCCACGCTGTGTTCTGCGTTTCGGAAGTTCATACCCCAGTTCTTCCGCCGCTGCCTCCACTTTCTGGATTACTTCTTTTGAAAAAGAGACGTTATACTTCTTATTGAGTACCATCGAGACCGTTGCCTGTGAAACTCCCGCGCGCTTTGCCACATCTGAAGATGTAACTTTTTTCTTCGCCATAGCCAGTCCCTCCTGCCGGTGTCTCAAATGCTTTTACAATTCTGTTCTTCCTTCCAATGCCCGAAGCAGTGTTACCTCATCAATATATTCCAGATCACCACCAACCGGAACACCACTGGCAATCCTGCTCACCTTGATTCCGACCGGTTTGATAAGTTTACTGATATACATTGCTGTTGTCTCGCCTTCCAAACTGGAATTCGTCGCAATGATCACTTCATCCACATCTCCCTGCAGACGCTCCATCAATTCTTTCAGACGGATATCCCCGGGACCGATTCCAAGCATTGGAGAAATTGCTCCATGAAGTACATGATAGACTCCGTTGTACTTTCCGGTCTTCTCATACGCTGCCAGATCACGCGGTGTCTCCACTACCATGATTGTCTTATGATCTCTGTCCGGATTGCTGCAGATTGGGCAGATATCCTTATCCGTCAACGTACAGCACTCCTTACAGTAACGGACATTCTTGCGGGCATCTACGATCGCATTCGCAAGTCCTTCTACTTGTTCTACCGGCATATTGATCACATGAAATGCAAGTCTTTGTGCTGATTTATTCCCGATTCCCGGAAGTCTCGAGAACTCCTCGATCAGACGGCTGATCTGATTACTGTAGTAATCCATTAGAACATTCCGCCTCCAAGACCGCCAAATCCGCCTGTCATCTTAGATACTGCTGCATTTGTCTCCTGCTCAACCTGACGCAGTGCTTCATTTGTCGCTGCTACGATCAGGTCTTCCAGCATCTCAATGTCGTCCGGATCTACAACTTCTTCTGCAAGTTTTACTTTTGTTACTTCTCTTTTGCCGGATACAGTTACTTCTACTGCTCCGCCGCCTGCAGCTGCTGTGAACTCTTTTGTCTCAAGTTCTTTCTGCTGCTCTTCCATCTGACGCTGCATCTTCTGTGCCTGCTTCATCAGATTCGCCATATTTCCCGGCATTCCGCCGCCTGGAAATCCTCCACGCTTTGCCATGTCTAATCCTCCACTGTTATTTCCATATTTATTTTCTGTTCTATGTCCACAAATGTATCCTCAAAGTGTCTGCCCTCTTCTACATGACGGACATCCACCTCGACCTTCTTTCCAATCTTCTCTTCAATGAGCTGTTCAAGTTCCTGCACATGATCTTCTCTGCCAACCATATCTGCCGACATAGCATCTGGCAGTACAATCAGCAAACGATTGTCACCACCAAGACTCAGTCTTGCTTTTTTAAGAAAGCCTCTGATCATACCTGACGCTTCATCTGCGATAGAACGGAAATTCTTCACCACTTCCTGCACATCCTCCGGAATTGCATTCGGCAGCTCCGGTTTCGCCTTCCTGCTTCCCGCAACGCCTGATCCGGATGATGACGCATCATCTCCATTCACGTAAACAACTCGCTGCGGCATATCTGCGGCTGCAGCAAGTCCTTTCTCTACTTTGTCTTCTACCGCACGGATTCTGTCCAGAAGTGCATCCTGACCAGTCTCCATCGCCGGAGTACAAAGCTTGATCAGTGCAACTTCCAGAAGCACTCTCTTCTGCGTCGCATACTTCAGCTGACCGGAAAGTTCTGAGAATATACGGATATAACGCAACAGCATATCAAGTTCGATCATCTTTGATTCTTCCTTGAGCTGCAGCATATTTTCCGTAGACACATCCAGCACGTCCTCTATATTATCAGAAGTTTTAACCAAAAGCAAATTTCTCAGATACCATGTAAAATCTGCGGCCAGCTGGGTCAGTTCACGTCCCTGCATAACCAGATCTTCCACGATATCAAGAACTCCGGCAACATCTCTTTCCAATACTTTCCGAAGCAGGCGGCTGAACACATCCGTATCCACCGCACCAAGTACTTCAAGCACATGATCATACGTCAGCTTCTGTCCCAGATAAAATGCAATACACTGATCCAGCAGACTGAGTGCATCACGCATAGATCCGTCTGCCGCCTTTGCGATATAGCGAAGTGCTTTTTCTTCCACTTCTACCTGTTCTGTCTGCATCAGATCACGCATACGGTCTGTAATTGTCTCAATGCTGATTCTCTTGAAATCATAGTGCTGACATCTGGAAAGAATCGTAATTGGGATTTTATGCACTTCTGTCGTCGCCAGAATAAAAATAACATACTCCGGCGGCTCCTCAAGTGTCTTAAGCAATGCGTTAAATGCTCCGATGGAAAGCATATGCACCTCGTCGATAATGTATACTTTATACTTACCTTCTGTCGGTCGATATGTCACTTCCTCCCGGATCTCACGGATATTATCAACACCATTGTTCGATGCAGCATCGATCTCGATCACATTCATTGAAGTGCCGGCAGCGATAGATTTACACATCTCACACTCTCCGCATGGACTTCCATTTACCGGGTGCTCACAGTTTACTGCCTTCGCAAATATTTTCGCAACCGTTGTCTTACCGGTTCCTCGCGTTCCGCAAAACAGATACGCATGTCCGATCCTGTTCGCCTTAATCTGGTTCTGAAGCGTTGTAACAATATGATCCTGTCCTTTTACATCTTCGAATTCAGAAGGACGGAACTTTCTGTATAGCGCCGTATATGACATGAATTACACCTCGTCTCCGAAGCTGATACCGATTGTTCTCGCTTCTTTGATCAGACCACAGTTCGGATCAACATATTTCAGCTTTCCTGCAACCTCTTCCAACGGAACTTTCACTGTCTCACCATTTCTCATGGCTACCATATATCCGTATTCTTCATTCAGGATCAATTCTGCTGCCTTCGCTCCGACTCTTGTTGCAAATACACGGTCATAAGCACAAGGTGTGCCACCTCTCTGTGTATGTCCAGGAACTGTGATACGAACTTCCTTGTCTGTCTCTTTTTCAATCTGTTCTGCCAGTTCGTAAGCGATAGAAGGATATTTTCTGTTTGCCAGCTTCTCTTTGTATTCTTTCTTTTTCAGTTTTGCATCTTCTTTGGAAATCGCACCCTCTGCAACAGCAAGGATTGTAAATCTCTTACCTGCCTGTGTACGTTTGTCGATCACATTCTTGATTGCTTTAATATCATATGGGATCTCCGGAAGAAGAATTATGTCTGCTCCGCCTGCAATTCCGGCATGCAGAGTTACATGACCTACTTTGTGACCCATAACCTCGATAATAAATACACGGCTGTGGGAAGTTGCTGTCGTATGGATTCTGTCAATCGTATCTGTTGCGATATCAACTGCACTCTGGAATCCAAATGTCATGTCTGTTCCCCACAGATCGTTATCGATCGTCTTCGGCAGTGTCACTACATTGAGTCCTTCCTCACGAAGAAGATTTGCTGTCTTATGAGTTCCATTTCCTCCAAGAATAACGAGACAATCCAGATGAAGCTTATGATATGTGTGCTTCATTGCCTCCACCTTGTCTATTCCATCCTTATCCGGCACACGCATCAGTTTGAACGGCTGACGGGATGTACCAAGAATTGTTCCACCCTGTGTCAGAATTCCCGAGAAATCCTTTGATGTCAACATATTGAAATCCGAATAGATCAGACCTTTGTATCCATCTTTAAATCCATAGATTTCTACATCTTTGCGCTTGTTGCAAATTCCTTTTACAACACCGCGCATTGCTGCGTTAAGTGCCTGGCAGTCTCCACCGCTGGTCAACATTCCTATTCTTAACATAGCAACTCCTCCTATTACTCTTTGCACCTGTCTTAATCAGTTACTTTCTTTTCTTGTTTATAAGCCCTAAAAAAGCAGTTGGTTCTTCTTTCCCTGCCGCCATTCCTGATATTCCATGACCGGCGGCTACCAACTGCTTTTTATTATACCTTATTTACAAATGCTGCTCAAGAAATTTTAGTTTTCGTTATGTTAAAAATTCTTCCAGAATCTGACGAATCGCCGCTTCTCTTTCTGCATTTCTTCCTGAATCTCGCTCCGAATCTCTATCTACGTCTCTCTCTGAATTTCCTTTCGGATTCCTTGCCGGCTCTACCGATCTTGCTTCTCCCTCGATATTGATCGGCAGCTCCGTCCTCTCTGCTTTTGTTTTATTTCCATTCTGTACGTTGTCTTCTCTGTGAATCTCTCTTTCCCCTTTCTTTTCTTCCCACTCCTGCTTTCCGGTATTCTCTGCAGCGATCACATTCAATTCTTCTCTATCCGTAGTCCGCTGTCTCTTTACGTGAAATGCACAATTATTCTCAAGATAATCCACCATATACATCCTGACAGCATTAAGCTTGTACTGTTCGTCCGAAAGATGACTGATAACAAAAAGGAGTACCATCTCCGCTAATCCTGTTTCTATATATTGATACGCCGCATCTGAAAATCCATAAGTAATATAACATTCGAATGCACCAAGAGCTGCAAGAATTCCAACAAACCACACCGTCAGCAATTCCATCTGTCTCCAGGTATGAATCCCAAACAAAAATCCTCTATATTCATAAATATATTTCTCCACAAATGCATTCGTATTCTCTACACTGTCATGCACCATACATGCATGTTCGTATTTTGCTCTTACGAGTTTTATCAGTCGGTGTGTACTCTTGGACATATTCCCCGCCGCCTTTAGCATCTGATTCAATGTCTGCTGATTCACTGCTTTTGCCAGCACTCCGATCATGCCCAGAAGCGCCATCAGATAATAGATGACTCTTGTGTTCACTGCCAGTTCTCTTAACATAGCAACCCCTCCTGGTTTTAAAAATATTGCGCGTAACTGTTCGGGCCTTCCCTTCGTTACGTTTGTAGATATTATAAACCTGATTTTATATTCTGTCCGCATAAATCGTTCTACAGATTTCTACAGCAAAAATCAAAATTGTCGTATTGAGGAAAATTATGCTGAAAGATGTGAAAAGAAAAATTGTTTTTTTATATTTGATTTGCTATAATTCAAAAGGTAACTAAAGATCTAAAATTTAAAAAGAAAGGATATCTAGATATGGATTATAGAACAAAAGGTGTCTGTTCCCAGAGCATTCACTTTGATATCGAAGATAACAAGATTCATAATGTTTCCTTCGTTGGCGGATGTAACGGTAACCTGCAGGGAATTTCCCACCTGGTTGAAGGAATGGATGTAGATGAGGCCATCTCACGCCTGGAAGGAATCCAGTGTGGATTCAAGAAAACTTCCTGCCCGGATCAGCTCGCTCAGGCACTGAAAGAAGCAACAGGAAAATAGTTAAAAAATAGCAAATTAATAGGGAAGGATCGCTACTCTTGATTCAATCCTTCCCTTCTGCCCTACTAGTCCATGGACTGATTAACAGCCGCTTATGGTGATTATATGCTCATTTATTCAATTGTGGTGTATCAAGGAACAAGGCTCTCACTTTTATCTATTAGAATCTAATTTGTGAGTATCCGAGCGAATCACCGTGCAGCGGCTGTTAGGCCAGCCCACGGGCTGCATCTTCTGCCGTTGAGGTGGGAGAAAGATGCTTATGGGACTAGGATGCCGTTGGTGTAGGAATAAGTTTCCTCTATTGGATCCTCCCCCATTCTTACAAAATGCTCTGCATGAACTCTGTAATAATATCCCCGATCAACTTGAATTGACTTAGAAATTGCTGAATAGTAATCATTCTCTACTTTCTTTGAAAATGCATCAATCTGATGCCACTTTCCATCTGACTCATGATATCTATCTACATAAACAATAACCGCAACTGCATCAACGGTATGATTAGCAGTTGTTGATCCATAGGCATAGATTCTTTTTGTTCCTGTTTTTGAGATTGAACACTGACCATCCATCAGATGTTTTCCTCGTTCGTTATTAGGTGTATAACCTGTAGATGAATCTGCTGATGTCAAATATGAGCCATCAACTGACTTTGGAGCACTGTCGTCTGCTTTAACATTTGTCAAGGATACCCCTACTATACAGCAGAAAACCATAACACTCGTTATAACTGATGCAATTTTTTTACTTATCATAAGACTATCTTCCCCCTTTTATTATTGTCTTCTAATAAGTAAACAACTAAGAAGGAAAAAACTTACGCGGTTTTTACATAAAAAATAAATTTTCCAGAATTTTTTCAAATTCTTCTTTTTCTATAGTTCCTTTAATCTGATAATGTATATCCTTATATTCAAACTCTGCAATATATCTTTCTTCATCTGAATCCTTAATCTCATATTGCTTTACTAATATACTATGCTTTCCATTTTGAAACTCATATTCGTCTAATAATTGATCAACTGTCTTTTCTCCAAACGATGAATCTGTTGAATTGGTATACATATAATATTTAATCACTTCTTCTCCGTATTGATAAAATAATACAGCCATCCTTTGTTCTTTATCTATTATATATCTTTTTAGTACCATATCTTTTGGCTTATATTCCATACGAACTAAATAATTTCCCATCACCTTTGCAATTTCTTTATAAACTACTGACTCATCAATATCCTCTGTCTCTATTGACTCCATATTCTCCACATCTATACCATTATTTTGCTCATCTCCATTACTATCATTCCACAACGTCTTCCAATACGACTTACTCCCCACGCTGGTCATCACACTTCCGCACACCAGAATCAGCACTGCTGCCAGTGCTCCGATTACAAGCTTGCTTTTCTTCTTTTTGCGGACGACTTTTTTATGCCTCTTGTCGTATTCGTAATCCTGAATCTTATTGAAAAGCTCTTTTTCCATCTCATCAGACACTGTAATGTCATCCAGAGATTTGTCCTCTCGGACTTTCTTTTCAATCTGTTCAGCTTCTTTTTTCATTTCATTTTCCAATGATAATTTTTTCAGTTTTTTCATTTTCTTCACCTTATTCTCTCCAGTTTGTGTGTCCCGTTTTTCTTGACATTTTTTCAAATAAGGGTAATATGATGCTATAAGGCTAGTGTTCCCAATTTACTTCGAACAGTAGCACTCTACACTAAATCTGGAGGTTAATTTATGAAGCGAATTATATTGACCGGCGGCGGTACTGCCGGACATGTCACTCCGAATATAGCCCTGATTCCAAAGCTTAGAGAATTAGGCTATGATATTCAATACATAGGTTCTTACAATGGAATTGAAAAGGAACTGATTGAACCTTTTGGAATTCCATATCATGGAATTTCTTCTGGAAAGCTGCGCCGTTATTTCAGTCTGCAGAATTTCACAGATCCATTCCGTGTGATCAAAGGCTTTGGTGAAGCCCGTAAGTTAATCAAAGGCTTAAAGCCTGATGTTATTTTTTCTAAAGGCGGATTTGTTTCGGTTCCAGTTGTTCTTGCTGGAAAGCGATGCAAAGTTCCGGTCATTATTCATGAGTCTGATATGACACCTGGCCTGGCAAATAAACTGGCAATTCCATCTGCTGTCAAAGTCTGCTGTAACTTCCCGGAGACGTTAGATGCTCTTCCGGAGGGAAAAGCTGTTCTTACCGGTTCTCCGATTCGTCAGGAACTTCTTACTGGTGATAAGGATGCTGCCAGAAAGATGTGTGGCTTTACAGATGAAAAACCTGTCATTCTCGTAATCGGCGGAAGTCTTGGTGCTGTAGCTGTCAACGAGGCTGTACGTGCTGCCCTTCCTGAACTGCTGAAACAGTTCCAGATCATCCATCTCTGCGGAAAAGGAAAGGTTGATGATTCTCTGAAAGAAATCAAAGGCTACTGTCAGTTTGAATATATCAAAAACGAACTGCGTGATCTCTTTGCTCTTGCAGATGTTGTTATCTCACGTGCCGGTGCGAATGCAATCTGTGAACTGCTTGCTCTTAGAAAACCGAATCTTCTGATTCCGCTTTCTGCCCGTGCAAGTCGTGGCGATCAGATTCTTAACGCACATTCTTTCGAACGTCAGGGATTCAGTCTTGTAATCGAGGAAGAACAGCTTACGAATGCAACGCTTTTGGATGCAGTTCATAAACTGTACGAAAACCGTGAGCAGTTCATAAATGCAATGCACAATTCTGGGCAACAGGATCCGATTGCTACTATTATCGGCCTCATTGAAGAATCTGCCACAAAATAATGTAGTTCATCTACTGGCAACCGTCTTCATAAAACTACAGTATTCAAAAAGATACCGGGAAACTATCGGCACCACTGTTCCTCATACACTTTTTCTTTGTACATTGAACAGTAAACATTTGGTTTTGCTCTTAGTCTTCCCGGTTCATTTCTTCGTACTCCGTTCCGTACTTTTTCTTAATCCATTTCTTTGCTCTGTGCAGAAGACTATGAAGCACTTCGAGTCGAATGCCCATTAATTCTGCTGCTTTTGCCTGAGGCATCTCCATGTAATATACAAGGACAATAGCATCGTACCATCTTTCATTCTTTTCCATCAAATTGGTGAAAATCTTTTCATGAAGCTCTAACCTTTGTTTCTGAAGCTCATCTTCCAGAAACTGTTCCTCTGCACTGCTTACCTGTGCTTCATATTTCTCGGTATCCTCTTCACTGTCCCAATTCTCATCAATCTCGAAGATCTCCCTGCTATGCTTTTTCCTGTAATTTAATGCCGCATTTTTTGCCGTTGTAAACAGCCATGAAGAAATATTTTTCTTCTTCATGCTGTCATATCCCATATACAGTTTCAGAAAAGTGTCTTGAGTAATATCTTCCGCTGCATTATAACTGCCCGAATAAGTATATGCCGCTTTTAGAATGAGATTTTTATATTGTTCATAAATCTCATTGAATTCGCGATTTTCTGTTAACATATCTTCTCCAGTACTATTTTAATTTTTCAAGTATCTCTTTCTTATCTTCTTCTGTAAGTTCTCCCATATGCCATCCGAGACCTACATTGTCATTCTTATATCTTGGGATTAAGTGCATATGGAAATGGAATACCGTCTGTCCAGCTGCCTCTTCGTTGTTCTGAACGATATTATAACCATCACATCCAAGTACATCCGTCATCTTTGTAATCATCTTTTTCGCCAGACAGATTGCTTTTGAAGCTGTTGCCTCGTCAATATCATACAGATTGCGGTAATGATTCTTCGGAAGGATCAGCGCATGTCCTTTTGATGCCGGTCCAAGATCCAGAATTACTCTGAACTCCTCATCCTCATACAATGTTGCTGATGGAATCTCTCCATTTGCTATTTTACAGAAAATACAATTATCATCTCTCATGATCTTTCCTCTTTCCATTTTATTTTATCTGTAGTATAGACCATTTTTCAGAAAAAGAGAATACATTTTTCAGACAACAGGTCGAAAAAGGTCGAAAATAGTCGAATGATTTTTATTGAATGCTGTTTTCGGTGGTGCTACACTCTTACCGAACTCAAGAAAATCTAACTATTAGGAGTAAGTATTATGTTAACAAATATCGATCTTGAAAAAATGAACCACCTGATGGAAACAAACAAAGATGCAAAAGAGATTATCACACAGCTTCTGAAGAACCATGATGCTGCTGTTGCTACAATTGCGCATGAGATCCGCAATCCTATGACTGTTCTTTATTCTTCTATGCAATTAATGAGCTCTCTTTATGCTGAAACTGCTAAAGGTTCCTGTGTCTGGGAAGAATGCATGGATGGCGCCAGACATATGTGTGATTTGCTGGATGATCTGACAGAACTCAACAACGGAAACCAATTAAACCGTGCTTCCTTTCCTCTTGGACATGTTCTTCGCAACTCTGCTGTTCTGTTCGCCATGTCTCTCAACTTTGAAAAATCAAAGATTGAGATGACTTCCAGTATTGACAAGAATATAAAAAGGTTCAATGGTGATCGCACCAAATTAGAGGAAGTCTTCTTAAACATACTTACAAATGCCAAAGACGCTCTTGCCGATTGTAAGTATGCCCCACGTCTGCAGTTTCGTGCAAAGAAACTTGACGATAAAATTCTGATTCAATGTCAGGATAACGGCTGTGGTATTCCGACTGAAATTGTTGATAAGCTTTATGAACCATTCTTTACGACCAAAGAAAACGGTACCGGTCTTGGTCTCGCAGTTTCCAAAAGAATCATTGAAGCACATAATGGAACGATCGACATTACATCTGACCATACCAATGGAACAATCGTATCGATCACACTTCCTGCGTAAAATATCAGATATCGTTAATATCAGATACCGTTAGGATCTTTTGATTTTTTCTTCGATAGGTTAGCAGCGCTGTCAGGAAACCGCAAATCAATCCGCCTACGTGAGCCAGATTATCTACACCTGTACTGGTAAATCCAAAATAGAGACTCAGTACAACCATAATCAGCATGCCTCTTCCTGACAGTGTTCCCAGCCTTCCCCTGTTCGCAAATACAATCCAAAGCAGCCCTCCCATTAGACCGAAAATTGCTCCCGATGCCCCGGCAGATACAATCTGTCTGTCATGCATGGTATTCCAGTACAAAGACAGCAGATTACCACCTATTCCACTGATAAAATAACAGAGCAGAAACCGAATTTTACCGGCCTCTTTTTCAAAAATCGATCCAAGTGCCCACAAAAGCACCATGTTATTTAATAAATGTGAGATTCCAAAATGCAGAAAAAGACTGGTAAACAGCCGATAGTATTCCTGATTTTCTATAATATATGGTTCATACATTGCTCCATGCTGCAACATAAAATAACCATCCTCAGTCCGTCCGATCATAGTAAGAACAATAAACACCAGAATATTGATTCCTATCAACGTGATCGTCATTATTTCTTTTGGTCTCTCTTTCATTCTTCCTGACTCCCTTTTGACTTCTATGATATGTTTTTGAATCTGCGTATACTATACCACATCCTATATATCATTCATAGTCATCGGCTTCTGTTATCAGATCTTCCCATTCTCCCCATTTTCCAGACTTAAAGCGTTTTGCAAATTTCTTGATCGGACCATATCTCTTTTCTTCCATCACTGCATAATTCTCTCTCGCCTTGTTATAATAGCTGTTTTCCTGTACCTCAATGTTTTGATTTTCTTCCATTTCTCTTCTGTCTTTTTCTCTCTTACTTTCTTCTCTGATCTTCTCTTCTTTGGACTTTTCTTCCCTGTTTTTTGCTTCTTCCTCATACTGCTGCAGTATGCTTTCCAGGTCATAGGTTTCTTTTAGCGTTTCTTTGTGAAGCATGCAGGCAAGTTGAATACTCTCCAAATCCTGATAATCAACTTTCCTTACAAAATACTCCGTCAGCTCATGATAAGACACCTGCCAGGTCTTTTCGTTCTCTGGAAAAAAACAGAAAAAATAGTTTTCATTCTTTTCAAAAATATATTTTTCTGAAAGCATCAGATAATTTGGTTCTAACATATAATCTTTCATTTTTTCCATAACACTGAGAAATTGTCTTGTCAGTTTTAATATCTCTTCTGCTCTGATATCTTTATTTTTATAATACGTTTCCAACGACTGTGAATGTCCTGTATGATAATAATATCTACTTGCGCCTTCCATTCCACATCCACTTACTCTCAATAATCCGGGAATCCGATTATTCTTAAGCATCCGCATCTGATAATTCTCCCGATACGGTTGTACGCTGTCTATTATGATTTCAGATTCTGCCACTCTGCTCTGCTGATTTGTCTTTTTTTCTTCCATCTGATTTTCTTCTCCCTTCACTTTTTCAGCTTTACAGAAATCTATTTTTTCCATCTGACTTTTTCTTCTGGTTTCACCTTCGTTGCACGTTGTATCAGATGAATCTTCATTCGTCCTTTTGATGCAAAAACTTCTACCTCTATTTTCTTCCCTGATAGATCAACTCTGGTTGTTATATTTTCCAAAAAAATCAATTTTCCACTCGTCCTTTCTCGGAAAAAAGCATCCAGATCTGCGTCTTCTATCTTTTTCCTGTCCATTTCAACTCCTGTCACAGCCGTTTCCGCTGCCGCTGCGTTTAAAATTGCCTTATCATGAAAGTAAAAAATGATCGTGATGAGCAGAAAAAATAGAATTAAGCAAAAAGGAATAAGGTAAGACATCTCTACCACTGTACTTCCTTTCACGTATTTTTTCGTATATTTTTCAGTAAACTCCACCAATCATGCCTCCCAGATAAGCAACTGTCAGAAATGGAATAAATGGAAATGAATTTTTTCTTGTATACTTCTTTCGTGCGATCATAATTCCTCCGTAAACAGATGCGATCAGAAATGCAGCAAACAGAATCCAAAGAAGATTCCATCCCCCAGATAAAATTCCAAGGATCAAAATTAATATGCTATCTCCGTAACCAAATGACTCTTGTGTGAACCAACTAAAAAAAAGAAATACACCTCCACACACTCCACCGGCTACCATCATCCTGAGTTCTCCTTTGCTGCATAGTACCTGACATAAAACTGCAATCGCAAGCAAAATCAAAAGACTTCTTACACTTACTTTCTTCCAACGAATATCTATCACAGACAAAATCAACAGATACACTGCTATAACAGCTTGAAAAAACATCCATAGATTTTCCCTTCCATTTTGCCCGAATACATTCATTATTTTGCACATTTAGAACATCCTCCTCTTCCTGCTACTTCGCTTTTATGAACTGCACGTATTGTTCTCTTCAGAGAACTGCAATTCAATGAGTTGTGATACCGGTTTCCATAACTGGTAATATATACACCATTCATTGCCTGTCCATAAACACATTGCTCACATTTATGGTATTTTCCTCCACCTTCATTTCTCATATTTTGTAATTCTGAGTATTGAACATATTGAATAGATAATTGAAGATAGCTGCACTGATAATCTGAATGCCATACTGTTCCTTTTTCTGTGATATAGACAATCTGTCCGTCTTCATTTCCCTTTCTATCTTTTTGATAACCATTCCATGCACTGACTTTAAACTCATCTTTCAACTTCACCGAAGGACTTTTCATTAGTGGAACCGGAATCTTTATCTTGTACTCGATAACAACATTTATCTCTTCTGTTCCCGGAATCCAATAAGACTTCCAGCAACTGATAGCTGATGTACCACCATTCAGAATACTTCTCTCAATTCTTTCTTCTCCAATCAGATTCACCAAATCTGATTTTAATTGAATTGTATTCAATACAGGAAGGACAGCCGTTGACTCTGCTGCCTGTTTGGCTGCATCACTTCCTGCTGCATGGATACAGCCTCGTATACTCTGGATTTCAATTAAAAAAATCAAACTTAATACTGCAAACATAAAGAGGGGAACTGCAAATGCAGCTTCTATTGTTACACTTGCTCTTACCCCCGGTGCAGATGCCCTTTCTCTTGTTGGACTGGTATTTTTTACCTGTTTATTTGACATCGCAGCTTTTCCTTTCTAAAGTGTGTGGGTTTCCTGCAAGAGGGATTGCAGGATTCTGAGTGTACGTTTTGGGGTGTACAAAAGAAGGTCTGAAAGGGCATCTGCACCGGGGGTAATTCTGGCTTCATTCATATCCGAAATAAACCGGATATTGGTAATTTAGATTTTTATAAACGATTATCTTATTCTGTATTTCTAATTTAGTCACACATTGATCTGCCTGAAACAAAATATGTTTGGAATGGAGTGCCTCTTCTACACAATCTAAAGTCCGCATTGTAATTTCCGGCACTGATTTCAAAAAGAGAAACATCCTGATATAATCGGAATATCCGACTCCTTCTCCGGAATCATTTCCCCTTACACTTCCACCATCTGTCAGAAGAAGTGGCAGCTGTGACAGAGAAACAACCCATTTATCTGCACTTTTTACCAGTGGAACTTTTTTTCCATCCAAAAGACAACGAAGATCCATAACACTTTCTCCTCCTGCCCACGCAACAAGTATCATCTGTTTCAAAGCTTCTACCGCTTCAGGCATCAGTAGTAGTGCAGATATTGTCACAGCCAGCGCTTCTGCCTCTGCCACTCGTCCCATATCCTTTGCCAGACAGCCATAATTTCCTGATATTCTCAGAAGAAAAAGACGAAATAACACGGATTCCAGATTTTCTTTATCTGATCCTTTTCCTTGTAGAATATATTCCAGTTCGTATGCTAAAGCATCCGACCGATCAGACTGCCATTCCTTCTCTCCACTCTCATCCGTTCCTTCTGATGGTTCTGAATCCTGCCGAAATGCATAGCCGAATGTTTTGAGAAGATATTCGTTGTACAGAAGTTTCTCCGTTGTCTGATCAAGTCCTTTTCTTGTTGGGAATGTCCCATATCCTTTTTTCAAAGTTCTCTTTGATGCCTGCCCCGACAAATCAACACTCTTTTCAGATACTTTTTTTCCTTTCGGAATCACAACAGAAAGAATTCCTTCTTTTTTTATCTTTTGCATAATACGAAACGGATTCTCCTCATCTGGCAGACTTGGACCTTCTTCCACGTCTTCTCCTTCCGTTTGACTGCCGGATGCGTCAAGACTGTCATTCACCCGTTCCATTGCATCTGTCATTTCATCTGTTTTCTTTTCCATATCAGATTCTTCTGTCTCTGTCTGTTCCCATTTCTCTGTTGTTCCGGTAAACTTTTTAACCAGATCCATTCCATACCTTTGTTCCATATAAGCCAGCACTTGTTCTCGAAATGCCTGTCCGGATTGATCTGTCAAATACTGAATTCCCTTGATTTGATGATCTGTAGAACCAGAATTGTAATAATGCAAACGCTGGATCAGATTTTCTTCTTCATAATTTCCTGTCCTGTAACCAAGATCAATTCCCAAAACATGATATTGTTCCATAAGTTCCTGATGATATTCTCCGAAAACGGAGTAGATTGCCCGATCTGTGTCAATTCTGCTGAGATTTTTTGATCCTTGAATCACAGCAGACTCTAGAATTCCAAAGATAAATGAAAGTAACAAAGTAAATGATAAACTTAAAAATACAGTAATTTCGCCTTTTACGGACCGCATGCTATATGCCGGAGCTTTCTGATGTCACTTTCTCAAAAATCGTAGTGATCAGACTAATCAACTGTTCTTTAAAAATCAGCAGAAGCGCAATTAATATAACCAGAATTAAAACCAGTTCAATTGTTGTGATCGCGGCAACATATTTCTTATCTTTATTTTTTCTTATCAATAATTTTCTCATCTTGTATCTCTCCTTCTTTTCTCTCTTTTTTCTCAAATCTGAATCGTCAAAAACGCTGGGACAGTCACGATCACGAACACGACTGCCAACATAAGAAACAACGGTATCATCAACTTTGTTCCTGCCTCTTCACCAAGTTTCTTTGCCATATTTTTCCGTTCCTCAAAAGCTTCCTGCGCTTCTCTTTGTAACAGATTTGTCAGTCCTTTGGTTCCTTTTCTCAAATTCTGACTTAAAAGCATTCCGAACTTTCGGTAAACCGGACTTTCGCACCTCCTTCCAAATGCCTCGTAGCATTCACTTTCCGGTCTTCCATTCTTCAGTTCATTCATTGTATATCTCATCTCTTCATACACTGTTCTTTCTCCAAGATAGTGTTTCTCTTTGTCATATTCTTTTACAATTTGGATCCAGGCTCTTCTCACTGTCATTCCTGCCCCTATATACAGACTGAATTTATTGATCAGCTGCGGATAATCAAACTGCATCTGCCTGATTTCTTTCTTTCGTTGTTCTTTCTGCTTTTGTTTCTCTGCTGTAAACTGGAATACAATCATCACTCCGCCAAGCAAAAGAATTCCAAATGCTCTCATTTCCTTCACAGGCTTCCAGGATAATTTTCTTCCATCTACCTGATCTGGCAATATCAGGTAATCCTTTTCCCGCTGTTCCTGATCTGCTTTTTCTACTTCCTGGGATATCTTTTTCAGAACACCTTCCTTCTTTGACAACGGTGTGGAAAACAGGTGTGCATAAAATTCACAGGACATTTTTTCCTCATCATATCGAAGGACAGCGGTTAATTTGACGAGTGTTCCTTCTTCCGTCAGCTTCTCCTGCTTTAAAACACCTCTGCTGTTCATAACCTCGTAGTTATCAAGTTCCCATGACACGCTGATTCCCGTATGTGGAATTTCCATAATAAGATTCAGGTCTGACCTGACCTCATCCAGACTTTTGTTTTCACCAAGGATCTGAGCCGGAAGTTCTTCTGCCGCCTTAGAAAGCTGTTCTCCAATCTCTTCTTTTGCATACTTCTTTTCCGAAATCTGAACCTTCATCTTCTCTTTCCACTCGCCTGTCTCCATCTGGATTTTTTCTGTCTTTTTTCCTTCTCCCTGTCCTTTTCTTTCCAAAATCCGGTTTCCATTTTCATCCTGTGCTAATTGACGATGATTATCTGTGACATACACTGCACTAAACATTACGATTGACAATAAAAGAACGATTCCGGCCTTTTTATAGATTCCATATTTTCCTTTGTCAGGCTGAAGTACTTTTTTCCACTTCTTGTTAAATCTCAATCTGTAGAATCCTCCTTCCAAACCTATATGCTCCAAGATAAAGCACAAGACAAATGCTCATTACGATACATCCGGTCCATGTACCATACAAGACACTTAAGAATTCACCAAATGTCATCTTCATGTAGAGAATCATTATAAATGGGATTACGCTCATGATTTCAAATTCCAGCTTTTTCGCAGCCAGCATGGTCTGTATCTCACGTTCTGTATCGATCTTCTCTCCGATTGTTCTGGCCGCATCTCTGATAATCGCAATTGAATCCCCACCACTGACCTTAGCTGCTGCATAAACTGTAATAAAATTCGTCACATCCTCCTGCTTTACTTCAGCCGCAAATTCATTCAATACGGTTACAACTGACAGATTCAGATCCAGCTTCCTTACCATCTGACCATATTCTTTTCGAATCCTTGTATTCGCATCATACATTCCAATCAGATCACGATTTGTTTCCCTGATTGCATTCTCTACAGAATATCCTGCCTTAAGTGCCCCTGCCATTGTCTGGATACTATCTCTGAACTGCCTCCTGAATTCCTGTTCTTTTCCGATTGCTTTCTCTTCCATCCACTCCTTCATGTATAAGAACCATAACGGGAACAGGAGAATTGCCGGAAGTATCGATTCATAAAACAAATACAAAATCAGAAGAAATCTCACCGTACATTTTATGATTCCGACAGTATATTCAGATGGTGTGATATCCTGCAGCCAGGAGTTTTTCTTTATTCGTGATTTCATTTTTCTTCATAAGGCATCCCTGTATCTTTCCATTCTTCATCCCCTCCTCCTTAAATTCATAAAGAACCTTTGTCTGGATCCTTCCATCTTCATAACCTTCCACTTCTACAATCTGCAAAACCTTTCTTGTCTTATCTCGAAGTCTTCCAAGATGAATGATAATATCAAGTGCCGATGCAACTTGTCTTTGAATTGCCTGTAACGGAAGATCAATCCCCATCAGCATCATTGTTTCCAGTCTGTGTAACATATCTGTTGGATTATTGGCATGTCCTGTTGACATTGAACCACTGTGACCATTCAACATTGCTGAAGATATCATATCTACTGTCTCTTCTCCTCTTACTTCTCCTACAACAATTCGATCCGGTCTCATACGAAGTGCTGACTTAATCAAATCTCTGATGGTTACAGCCCCTTCTCCTTCTGCATTCGGTCCGCGTGCTTCTAAGCGCACCAGATTCTGAACTCCCTGAATCTGTAACTCTGCATTATCCTCGATCGTAATCAGGCGTTCTCCTTTTGGTATATAGTTCGACAACGCATTCAGGAAAGTTGTCTTTCCTGCTCCTGTTCCACCACTGACAAAAATATTATATTTTGCTGCTACCAGCTTTTTCAAAAAGTTAGCGGCTTCATCAGTTACGCTGCCTATACGGATCAGCTGTTCCATCGTAATTGCTTCCGATGGAAACTTTCGGATTGTAAGGATTGGTCCATTCACAGCAACCGGATTCAATACAACATTTACTCGAGATCCATCCTTCAGCCTTGCATCCACAATCGGAGAGGCCTCATTTACATAACGGTTCGATTCACCTACAATCTGTTGAATCACATCCAGTAATCTCTCCTGAGACAAAAAACACTTCTTAGACCGGAAAATTCTTCCTTCTTTCTCATAAAAGATATGGTCGATTCCATTTACCATAATCTCTGTAATCGAATCATCTTCAAGAAGCTCCTGCAGAACATCCAGTTTACGAAAAGAGTTGAATAACTCACGCCCGATTCTGATCTTATCACTCAACGAAATATATTCTTCATCTGCTGCCTCATCCAATACTGTGCGAATCAGCTCCTGCAGTTCTTCATCATCCGTCTCCTTCGTAAGATCGATTTGTTCCAGGATCTGTTCATACAGCTGCTCTTTTCTAATCATCCTTACGACTTCCTTTCTCTGTCCGGAAATTCTGTAATTTTACTTGCAGATGCTTCTAAAGCAACAGGATTTCTTGGCTTTCCCATTCTGCGTCTTACCGTCTTCTTAAGAATCTCGCCATATCCTGCTGATCTAAGATTCTCTTCATACTGATTGAGTTTTGCTTTTGCTGCACCTTCCTCAATGTAAGGCGTATAAACTTTGCTGCATCTTCCTAACAGATCATACAGACCGTCTACCGTATCTCCAAGATCAAGAATGATCACTTTGTAAATACTCTTCTCCAGAATCAGATCCAAAAGTTGATTCCATTCTTCTTTTGTCACTTCTCTGAAATCTTGTTCTGCCCGGATCGGTGCGATATAATCCAACCCATTCATATGGCTGATCAAAGTACTGATCTTCCATACCGGATTGATACTTTCCTGCTTCATGTAATACAGCAGATCTCCAAGATTCATTCCGGATTCTTCCGGCAGGTAATAATTTAATCCTGAATATCCTTCCAGATTCAGATACAACGTAGGAATCGATTCTGAAAGAACTCGTCCCATACGCATGGCAAACCTTGTCTTCCCGATTCGATGAACCGGTGAATAGATCCCGATCAGACCATTTACATTTGCTTTCACTGTCTGCGATCTGTCTGAGACAAGTTGGATTTGATGCGTCTGTACTTCTGAATTTTCCTGATCTTTTTCCTGAAGTAAAAGTTCCAGCATACTGCTGACACTTTGATACCGGAAGAATGGAATCTCTGTGGGACTTCTCTCGTTCGGAATCTTCTCGCCGATCAGAAGATACTTCTGTCTTGCCGGAATCTCATCCCGGTCTTCTTTTCCATACTCTTCTCCAATCAGCAGAATATTTACCTGCATACTTTTGGCTGCTATTTTCAGATTCTCAATATCATGAAATACATGAAACTGAAAATAACCAGATAATTTCTCAGATAATCTTCTGAACAGATTTTCTGAATAACTCTTTTGTGTATCACAAATCACAAAATTCTCAGCAGTTCCTCTTACTGCTCTTTGCTCAATTGTCATAATTCGAAACTTTGCTGCGATCATACAGCCTGAATAAAGAAATTGTACCGAAGGTCCAACGCTTCGATGCAAAAGATACATCAGTAATTCCCCAATTCACTGATGCTGCAACAGATGATTTTCTGTTGGTAAGTGAGATTATATACGGGCACTTCTGTTTTGTCCATACCAAAATTAAAAATATAATGTTTTTGTAAAAAACTTACAAAAATTGATACCATGTAATGCTATAAAGAAGACAAACCCCAGGAATTCCAAGGGTTCCGGATGTCAAAAAGGTCATCGGATTCAAACCGACATTAATTGAAGAATCTGCTGGAAGAACATATTTGTTTATTATAAAAATCAACGCCATTCCTATGGTTGCACGTATAAAAAACTTGAGAAAAAAGTATCCTGTTTTCTTTTTCATTTCACTCTTCCAATCTGTTTTTCTTGATTTGTAACTGTTCAGAGCCAAGCAAAATTTCAAAAAACAGGTATAAAATGCTTGC
>OLNY01000794.1_pt1 | contig 27288 bp, 28 predicted proteins | sample 1671981 | NCBI WGS metagenome assembly OLNY01 (sample SAMEA3136632, study PRJEB25190) | human gut metagenome | biome: human gut; feature: human-associated habitat; material: faeces | place: Austria | collected 2013
TTTAGCATTTTGTGCTAGCTTATTATTATTTTCAAGTTCAAATTTACCTGCTGTAAAAAAAGGATTATCTTTGTGGGCAAATTCTGTTGTACCGTCACTTTTCCCTTTCTTTGTTGCAACAGAATTATTAATGAATACTAATTTTGTTTATATCATGGGGAAATTATTAAATAAAATTATGAAACCTCTTTTTAACATTAGAGGAGAAGGTTCTTTTTGTTTCTTGATGGGACTTATTAGTGGTTATCCTGTAGGAGCTAAAATTGCATGTAATTTTAGAAAAAATAATATTTGTACTAAAGAAGAATGTGAACGTCTTTTGAGTTTTACTAATAATTCTGGTCCTTTATTTATTGTAGGTTCTATTGGTATTAGTATGTTTGGAAATTCTATGATTGGATTATTATTATTAATTACTCATATTTTTGCATGTATTACTGTTGGAATTATTTTTAGATTTTGGAAATCTAAGAATAATTCTTCAATATCTTACTTGTCATCACATTCAAACTTTAATACTAATTCCAATGTATCTTTTTCTAATTTAGGAGAAGTTTTAGGTAAAAGTATAACAAATAGCATTTCAACAATTTTATTGATTGGTGGATTTGTTGTTGTTTTTTCTAGCATTATTTCTATTTTAAAAGCTAGTGGATTTTTAAATAGTATTGTCATACTATTTACGCCTATCTTTAACGTTTTAGGAGTAGATTCTACATTTATTTCTGGTATTTTTACTGGAATCTTAGAAATTACTAATGGTATTAATTATATTGCAAATATACATATTAAAAATATTTCTATAAATATTATAATTACTGCTTTTTTGTTAGGCTTTGGTGGTATTTCTGTTTTGCTTCAAGTTTGGAGTATTATAGCAAAAACAGATTTGTCTATTAGACCTTATTTGTTTGGAAAATTGTTACAGGGATTTTTAGCTGCTTTTTATACTTTTGTTATTATAAATATTTCTCTATTGCAAACATTTTTGTAGTTCATTTCAATTGAGCTTAATATCTTTTTTCTACTGCCATAGTAATATTGGTAAACCTTTATTGATGTTACTAGTTGGGCTAGTGTGATTCCTTCATTTTGTATTTTATTATTATATTTTTAGAAATTAATATCTATATCATAATCCCATGAATATTTTCCACCGTACACACCTAAATTCGCTTGACTTCCATCTGTATTTGTTCCTGTCCCTACATTTTTCCATTTACTTTCATCATCTGTTATTTCATAAGTTGTATTATTTACTTTTGGTGTTGCTGTTATATAATTTGTTTGATAATTCCACATATCATCTGTTGTAGCATAACCTGAAGTAATCCTTCCATAACAATTTGTTAATTTTATTGGTCCCTCTGCTGTTCTTAACATATTAGATGGATTGTTGGGAAGTGTTGAATTGTTTATTTTATATGCTCCCACCATTGGGTTAAAATAAGAATATCCATTTGAAGCTATATTTTTAAATGCTATATTATATAGATTCATTTCTGTTTTTGGCATAATAACATTTGGATTGTTACAATTATTTCCATCCCATATTAATCTATAAAAATTAACACAATAACCGCCTTTTCCACCTGAATAATTTGAATATATTCCATTAACTTTTAATATTGTTTTCTGTTTATTTCCTATAATATTTATTTCTCCATCATAATCCAAATTAAATATTCTCTCTGTTAATTCGTATTCTCCATTTTTTAAAACAATAAATATATTTATCAAATTTATTTGCTAACTCTACAACTGGTTCTTCTGCTGTTCTTTGTTTTAGCTTTGCTATACTTATTGTTGTTCTTGGAATTACTTTTACTTCTATATCATAATCTGTATTATATTCTAGTCCAGTTACTGTATAATTTTTTTCTCTACCTTCATGTAATAAATTATTGTTAATATAATATTGATATAATGCTATTTTACTTTCATCTTCTGGCTTCGCATTTATCGTAAATCTTCTTGCCTTTATATCCGTTATAGTTACTGCTACTTTTCCTACATTTACACTTTCACTACTTCCACTACTGCTTCCGCCATTGCCTTTATTCGGTTCATTTTCTGCATATACACTATTTCCCTGTTTTTTGTTTATTTCATCTACTACCATTTTGGGTGTTATGCTATCTATATTATCATAATTCTCTGATATCTTTGCTGCTATTGCTAAACTTACTTCTTCTTTGGCACTTGCTAATTGTGATTTTATTTTTGCTCTTTGTGCTCGTGCAAATAATCCATTTTCTCCTGTTAATGTTGCTATTGTTATTCCTGCTAAAATCAATAATAATATTATTGTTATTACTAGTGATACTAGTGTAATTCCTTGTATTTTTCTTTTGTTACCTTTCATTTTCTTTTTTCTCCTCTATAAAATTTTTTCCTTTCATAAAAAAATTATAGTATAACCGGTAGTATGTTGCAATATTTTAGTATTGTTTTTTTGATATTATAAATTGATATATAAACAATTAAGATGGAAAAGAAATGTGGAAAAAGATATTTATTATTTAGTGGGACAAAATATAAAAAAACAGAGAAAATTAAAAGTTTTAACTCAATTACAATTAGCTAATAAGACGTTTTTTAGTTACGAATTTATTAGAAAAATTGAGTCTAAAAGTGCTTGCAGAAATACATTTTCTTTAGATACTCTAGCTAAAATTGCTTTAGCTCTTGATGTAGATATTCGTATATTATTTTCGCCTTTAGATAATGATGATAAATTAGCTTAAATTTTTTATTTCAAAACTGTACTCTTCTATAATTTTTAATGCTTATTTTTATAAAAATAAGCATTTTTTGTTTTTTAATTAATATACTTTATTAGTATTGATTGGAGATGATTTTATGGATAAAGAATTTAATAGCTTGCCTCCTTTTATGGATTATTCTATGTTTCAACAAATGCGGTTCAAGTAATCCGAATGATATGAATGATATTTATAGAGATCCTATGTTTAATCCTATGGCTCAATATGAGCAGGCATATTGCTATTATAGATATTTGTGTATGCAGATGGATTATAAAATTAAGTGTAAAGAATATGAAAAATTGTGTAATGCTTCACAAAATAATGAAAGAAGTCAAAGAAGAGTTGAATAATTAAAAGACCTGCAAAGGATAATCTTTGTAGGTCTTTTTCAGAATCAAATATATTTTTTTACAATCGTTAAATTTTCACTGTTTAAAATATATTTAATATTTTTTGGAATTGTATGTTGAATACCACCTTTTGGAAGTAAATCATTATAAAAATCTGACGAACTAGTTATGATAATTATATTTTTACTTCTAAAAAGAAGTAATCTTTTCTTATAAAATTTTTTATTTGCTTCTGGTTTCTGCATAATTTCTAAAATTTTGTTGAATACATTTTTTTGTACCACACTTGGCTCTCTTTTAATTTTTTCCTCTAACTTCCAAAATTCATCATTATCATCTATAGAAGTTATCTGCCAAAATTTTAGGTGTTTTAAATACTGCCGACTAATTTCTTCTGAAAAGATTTTTGCTACTTCTTGTATGGTATTACCAGAAAAAATTTTTTCTTCGTACATACACGTATCCTCCTATATATTGTTATTTAATAAAACTATTTATATTATATCATCTTTACATAATATTGTAAATACGCTTTTTATAATAATATTATCATTTTTACTTTATTATCTTTTGTCATTTTTTATATTTTAAAATTATTTTTAAAACTCTAATTTTCATTAATATTCAATTGATTTTCAATATTAAGTAATCTATTATATTTAGCAACTCTATCAGTTCTGCAAGGTGCACCTGTCTTTATTTGTCCTGCATTAACAGCTACTGCTAAATCTGCAATTGTAGTATCCTCAGTCTCTCCTGAACGATGTGAAATTATAGTTTTATAGTCATTTTTCTCTGCTTTTCTTATAGTATCTATTGTTTCTGTTAATGTTCCTATTTGATTTGGTTTTATCAATATGGCATTAGCAACATTCTCTCTTATTCCTCTTTGTAATCTCTTTTGATTTGTTACAAATAGATCATCTCCAACTAATTGAATTTTCTTTCCTAATCTTTCTGTTAGTATTTTCCATCCAGTCCAGTCTTCTTCTGCTAATCCATCTTCTACTGAAATAATTGGATATTTTTCTGTTAATTCTACAATGTAATTTATCATTTCTTCTCTTGTTTTAAACATATCTGTTTTCCAAAAGTAGTAACCATCTTTGCCTATTTTTTTGGCTTCATCATACATTTCTGTACTAGCAATATCTAAAGCTAAACATATATCTTTTTGTGGTTCATATCCTGCTTTTTTTATTGCTTCCATAATTACTTCTAATGCTTCTTCCTCATTTTTTAAATTAGGTGCAAATCCTCCTTCATCTCCAACACCTACTGAATATCCTTTTTCTTTTAATACTTTTTTTAATGTATGATATACTTCTACTCCTCTTCGTAATCTTTCTGCAAAAGTAATACTTCCTACTGGCATTATCATGAATTCTTGTATACTAATGTTGTTGTCTGAATGTTTTCCTCCATTTAAAATATTCATCATAGGGATTGGTAACTCTGTTCCGTTTATTCCCCCTATATAATTATATAATTCCATACCTAAGGAATTAGCCGCTGCTTTTGCTACTGCTAGTGATACTCCTAATGTTGCATTCGCTCCCAAATTTGATTTATTTAATGTGTCATCTAATTCTATTAGAATTTTGTCTACTTTTCTTTGTTCATATACATTTATATCTACTAGTCTTTTTGCTATTTTTTTATTTACATTTTCAACTGCTTTACTTACCCCTTTTCCCATAAATCTATTTTTTTCATTATCACGTAATTCTACCGCTTCAAAACTTCCTGTTGATGCACCTGATGGAACTAGTGCAACTCCTGAGAATCCACCGTTCTGTTACTACTTCTACTTGAATTGTTGGATTTCCTCTTGAATCTAAAACCTCTAGTGCTTCTATGCTTTTTATAGCTAAAAAATCTTTCATAAATATCTTCCTTTCCTTTTGTCTTTATCTGTTAAATATTTTAGACACTTTTTCCATATTTATACATTGCTAATTTTTTTAGTTTAGTTTAAATAAAAAGAGTCCTTTTATTATTCTAAAGGACTCTTTCTGTGCACATAAAATTTAATAACTTCATAGTAAAACCTATGGATACTTAGGTATGCTCTTTTATATTTATTACTTTCAAAAATCTGATAAAAAATTCTATTGGAGCTTACAGTGGGAATTGAACCCGCGACCTCAGCCTTACCAAGGCTGCGCTCTACCGACTGAGCTATGCAAGCATATTTAAATCAAATGGGGAATTAAATTAAAATCTAACTCCCCAATATAACTTTTCAAAACATTTAAAATAAATTCTTTATAGCTTTTTTTCTAATTCTTTGAATAGCATTATCTACTGATTTTACTGGTGTGTCTAATTTTTTTGCTATAACTTCGTAGCTTTCTCCTTGTACAAATCTATCTAAAACTTTTTCTTCAAAATCACTTAAGTTTTTATGTATTACCTTTTGAATTTCTTCATAGTATTCTTTTTTAGTTATTGTATCTAAAGGGTCTTCAACTACGTTATTTTTAAAAGTTTCTATTAGTTCAGTGCTATCTTCTTCATTTTCATATGCTGACATATTTAATGATAAATATGAATTTAATGGCATATGTTTTTGCCTATTAGAACTCTTGATGGCTGTTATCAATTGTCTTTCAACACATATATTAGCAAATGTTTTAAATGTATTTTGCTTCTCTAAATCAAAATTTTTAACAGCTTTATATAATCCTATCATACCTTCTTGTATAATGTCTTCTTTTTCTGCACCAATTATAAAATATTTTCCTATCTTAGAATGAACTAAATCTTTATATTTTTCTAGGATATAAGCTAAAGCTTGCTCATCACCATTTTCTTTTATTTGAGATATTATTTGTTCATCTGTTAAATTATTATATTTATCTGTTGTGTAAAATACGTTATTTTTTTGCATGTATGTTAAATACCTCCAAATAAGCTCTTTTTGCTATTATATATTTGTATTACTTAGAAAGTCAAGTGTTTTTTACATTTTTAAAAAATTATTTATTACAATTTGTTAAGTAGTAAACTTGGAGTTATATATTTAGAAAAATATATCTTTTATTTAAATTATTAATCTTTCAATAAATCCTTTCCATTTTTCAAATAATCATATCCTGAAAATATTGTTGCAACTACAGAAATTAATAAACATATTGATGTAATTGCATTAAATACCATCTCTCCTTGATTCATATAAATCATTAAACTACTTTCCATTGCTACTTTTGCATCTGTTGTTGCTCTTATGAAATCGAAGAAGTTAAATTTATCAATAAATATTAAAATTATAGATATCATTTGTGTTACTGTTTTTAATTTTCCCCAAACAGATGCTGCTATTACTTTTCCACCTTTTTCTACTGCAATTAGTCTATATCCAGAAACAATAAATTCTCTTGATAATACTATAACTGGTATCCAAGCAGGAATTTTGCCTACTTCTACAAGTAATATCATTGCTGTTAATACTAGAATTTTATCTGCTAATGGGTCTAAAAATTTTCCAAATGTTGTCACTTGATTTCTACTTCTTGCTATATATCCATCTAATTTATCTGTTATGGATGCAATTATAAATATTACATCCATAATTAAATAAGTTATTGGTATTCCGACAACTTTTCCATCAATTCCTAAAAAAGGAATTATTACCATTAATGGTACTAGTAAAATTCTAAAAATTGTTAATTTATTTGCTAAGTTCATTTTTTATATCTTTCCTCTCCTAAAATGCAAGTCTGTTTAAAAGATTTAAATTTGAGAATAATAAAATTTATATCTTTTTCAATTTTATGATTTTCAACTTATTTAAGCATCCCAATTGCTTTTTGTAATTGTGTATCTTCATTTTCTTTTACATTAAATATATTTGTTACAGTATCTGGCAATTCTACTTTTTCGTCAGGTTCTATTCCAACTTTATTTATTTTGTTTCTATTTGGAGTTTGATATTCTTCTATTGTTATTTTCAATCCACTTCCATCACTTAACCTTAGTATTTGTTGAATAACACCTTTTCCATATGTTGTTGTTCCTACTGTTTTTGCTTTTCCTAAATCTTTTAATGCTCCTGCTAATATTTCTGATGCACTTGCTGTGTTTTCATTTGTTAAAATTACTATTGGCATATTTATTATTGGGTCATTTTGAGCTTTTTTAACTGTTTCTTTGTTAGTTTTATCAACTTCGTATAATAAAACTGAATCTTTGTCTGTAATATAATCAGCTATTTCTAAGGCTTGATCTACAATTCCTCCACCATTATTACGTAAGTCTATAATTAATGATTTTATACCTTTTTTATTTAGTTCTTCAAATTTATTTTTAAAGTCTTCTGCTGTTGTCTCATCAAATGATGAAAATTGTATATATCCGATATTATTTTCTAAAACTTTTCCTTCTACTGGATTTACTTTTACTTTTTCTCTTGTTAATTCATATTTTATTATTTGATTTTCTCTTTGTATTTCTACATTTACTTTTGTTCCAGCTTCTCCTTTTATATTATTAGCAGCTGTTGTCATATCACTTGCCGTATATGTTATTCCATCAACTGATACAATTAAATCTCCGGCTTGTATTCCTGCTTTTTCTGCTGGTCCATCTTTAATTGTTGATAATACTTGGATTTTGTCATATGTTGTATTTTTTACCATATAAATTCCAATTCCAACAAAATTTCCCATTGTATCATTTAAATAATCTTCCATATCTTCTTTTGATATATATTCTGTATATGGGTCTCCAAGGCCTTCAATATAACCTTTTATTGCCCCTTCTTCTAATTTATTTTCGTCTACTTCTCCTAAATAATATTTATCGATTATTTCTCTGTATTTTTCTAAGTTTCCAGCTATTTTTTTACTTGTTGATGTTGCTGATACATTTGCATTTATTGGATTATTTAGAAAATATGTGTATAGTGAAATAGATGTAATCATAAAAGTTATAAAAATTGTTAATGCTATAATCATAATCCATTTATAAATTTTATATTTTCTTTCTTTTTCCATGTATTCTATCATTTCCTTCCTTATAATAGTTTTAAGTAGTAAGCTTATCTTTCAAAGTTTACTACTTTTATTATATTATTAATATTTAACATCATTCCTTGTTTTAGATGAAATATGTATTCCTAGAAATAATTTGCAGGGTTAACTCTTGAGTCTTGTCCATATGCAGTTGCTGAATAGCTATAACTATATGGTGACTTTCTTACTTCAAAGTGTAAATGTGGTCCTGTTGAATGTCCTGTACTTCCACTTAGCATTATTTGTTGACCTTGTTTTACTATTTGCCCTGGTGTAACACAAATTGAACCTGCTGTACCATGTGCATAATATGATTGTAATCCATTTGTATGTCTTATTACTACATATGTTCCATAACTATATGATAAGTTCGCTGTTGAATATACAACTCCATCTGCTGCTGCATATACTGGAGTTCCTTTACTTACAGCATAGTCTATTGCTCCATGGAAACTTCCATCTGGATAATAACCATTTGCAGTTATTAAACTTGTACTTGTTTTAATTGGTTTTATAAAATATCCTGATCCAGCTATGCTATTGTTGTTTCCTGAATTTCCGTTATTTGAATTATTATTTTGTTGCTGTTTTCTTAACTCTTCTAATTGTTGTTTATATTTTTTGTCTGCTGCTGCTACATCACTTGCTATTTTTCTATTTGCTGCTTGTAATTCTTCTATTTCTTGTTGAAGTTCTTTTTCTGATGCTGATAAATTAGCAACTTTAGTATCTTTTTGTGCTTTTGCACTTTTTAATTGACTAGATACACTTTCTTTACTTGCTTTTGCTGTTGTTAATTCTGCTTTTTGTTGCTCTATTTCTTTTTTTGCTTGTTCTATTTCTTCTTTTTGCTTTTGAATTTCTTCTAGCAATTCTTGATCACATTTTGTTACTTCTGAAAGCAAATAATAATTTGAAATTAAATCTGTTATATTTTCAGAGCTTAAAAGTACATCTAAATAGGATACGTCTCCTGCTTCATACATTGCAACAATCCTTTGTTCTAATGTATCTTGTTGATTTTGATAGTCTTTTTCTGCTTGTTGTAATTTTACTTGAGCATCTTGTATTTTTGTATTTGCATCACTTATTTTTGAATCTAACTCGTCTATTTGAGTTTCATATGACCCTATTTGTGTGGCTAATTCTTCTACTTCTTTCATCGTTTGCGATTTTTCTTGTGCTACTTTATTTTTTTGTGCTTCTATTTCTTTTTGTTTTTGCTCATTTTCATTTTGTTGATTTTTTTGATTTTGTATTTCTTTCTGTTGTGCATCTAACTCTGATTGTGTTACTGCTAACGCCACATTTGTACTCGATAAAATTATACTTATTAAAAATACTCCTACTATTTTTTGAACTATGTTTTTCATATGTTCCTCCACATTTATTTATTTTTATATTAGACTAATAACTATCTTTTGTTTACTTTTCAACAATATATTTAATATCGTTTAGTGTTTCATTTTAATTTGTTGTATTCTCTTCAACTGTATTATTCTGATTATCGTTTGAATTATTATCAGCACTTGGAATTAGTCCTGTTGTAATATATGGTAACGGATTTGTTGTAACACCATTTATTCTCACTTCAAAATGTGCATGTGCACCTGTTGAATATCCTGTTGAACCAACTTTAAGTACAGCATCTCCTCTTTTTACAGTTTGTCCTACTTGTACTAATATTTCTGAACCATGTGCATATAATGTAGATATTCCTCCACCATGATCTACTACAACCATATTTCCATATGCTCCATTCATTTCTGCTCTTATTACCACTCCATCATTTGCTGCAATAAAGTTTGCTCCCATTGGTGCAGAAATGTCTACACCTGTATGTAATTTATATACTCCTGTTATTGGGTGTACTCTCATTTTATATTCTGAAGTTATTCTAGTATAACCAGGAACTGGCCATGCTAGTTCTCCTCCTATGTATTCAGAGTCAATTCCTTCCATAACAGATGCTATAATTTGTCTATTTATTTCTTCATATTGTGCATTATAATCATCTATTTCTTTTTGTTTTTCTTGTTCTTCTTCAGATAGCCTTGTTATAAAACTTTCTCTTATTATTTTTGTATTTTGTAAGGTTCTTGTTAACCTTGTTTGTGTTTCTAATATATCTGCTAATGAATTTTTTTCATTTTCTAATTTTCTTTTTGATAAATCTATTGTTTTCTTTTTTTGCTCAATATCATCTAATAATTCTTCATCGCTTTGTGCAACTTCTGAAATTTGATAATATGTAGAAATAAAATCTGTTAAACTTGTAGATTTTAGTAAAACATCTAAATATTGTATTTCTCCAGCTTCATAAACAGCTACTATCCTTTGTTCAAATAAGTCTTTTTGTTTATTATACTTTTCTGTTACAGTATCAAGTTCTTCTTCTACTTTGCTTATTGATTTTCTTAATTCTTCTATCTTACTTTCTTGCCCTGCTAACTCTTCTTCTGCTGTTGAAATTTTTTCATCTAATTTTTGAATTTGTTGTAAATTTTCTGATAAATCAGTTTGAATTGTATCTAAATCAACTGTTGCTTGTTCAAGTTGTTGTTTTAATAGCTCTCTTTGTGTTTGTAAATCTGTTGAAGTTGTTGTGTTCTCTTCTACATTATTTGTATTTTCTTCATTTTCTGCATATGTAAAAGTTGTAACAAAACATATCAGTAAGATAAAAACCATACATAAAGTTTTACGCATGTTTTTTACTCCTTTATACTTTTAAATATTTTCTCATTGAGATAACACTTCCTAAAGCTCCTATTCCAATTCCTAATAACATATATACAATTATTATTGATGATAACATGTCTTGTAAACTTACTAAGCTCATATTCATTACTTGCATAAAGTTTGCATTTACAGCTTGCTTTGCTATAAATCCATAAGCTCCACCAACAATAACAATTGAGATGATACTTGCTATAACTCCGATAATCATACCTTCTACAATAAATGGCCAACGTATAAAATTATTTGTTGCTCCAACATATTTCATTATTGATATTTCTTTTCTTCTAGCATGTACTGTTAATTTTATTGTATTTGAAATTATGAAAATTGAAATTACTACTAATAATATTAATATAACTCCTGTTATAATTCTAATTGCATTTGCTAAATTCAATAAAGTTTCTACTGTTTGATTACTACTTTGAATTGTTTTTATGTTATCAAATTTCGAAATTTCGTTTTGTATTTCTGTGCTTTTGCTTAAATCTGTAAGTGTTATGACATAAGATACTGAAAATCTTTCATAATTAAATCCATCAAGTAGACTTGATTTTTCTCCAAATCTTTCTTTCATTGTGTTTAAAGCATCTTCTTTTGACTTTCTATCAATTGTGCTTACACCATCTAATGCTCTAATTTTATTTCCAACTTCTTCTATTTCTTCGTCTGTTGCATCTGTTTTTAAAAACACTTGAAATCCTTGTTCTGATTTTACTTCATCTACAAAATGGTTTATATTTTCTCCTAACATTAAGAATACTCCGAAAATAATCATTGTTGCACACATAATCATAAGTGATGCACCTGTAGATTTCTTATTTTTAAATACGTTACTAAATCCTTCTCCTATTAAATATCCAAATACATTATATTTCACAATCATAACCACCTTTTTTATCATCTCTTATGATTTCGCCTTTGTTGATGTGTATTACTCTTTTTTTCATTTTATCAACAATGTCTTTTGCATGTGTTGCTACTACTACTGTTGTTCCTCTCATATTAATTTCATTTAATAAATTCATTATGTCCCAAGCTGTGTCTGGATCTAAGTTTCCAGTAGGCTCGTCTGCTATTAACATTGATGGATTATTAACTAATGCTCTTGCTAACGCAACTCTTTGTTGTTCTCCTCCTGATAATTCGTTTGGATACATTTTAGCTTTTCCACTTAGTCCAACTAATGATAATACCATTGGTACTTGTCTTCTTATGTGTCTTGGTGTTGCTCTTACTATGTACATTGCATATGCTACATTGTCATATACTGTTTTATCTGGTAATAATCTGAAGTCTTGAAATACAACCCCCATACTTCTTCTTAAATATGGTACTCTGCTTTGCTTTAAAAATGTTGTATCTTTTCCGTTGATTATTATATTACCAGATGTTGGTTCTTCTTCTTTTAATATTAGTTTTATTAGTGTCGATTTTCCACTTCCTGATGTTCCTACTAAAAATGCAAATTCTCCTTTTTCTATTACAAAGTTGGCGTTTTTTACTGCTTTTGTTCCTGTATCATATGTTTTTGATACGTTTCTAAATTCTATCATTTTTATTTTTCACCTTCCACTTAATTTGTTTAAGTTTTATTATTTATTTTTAGTTTTATTATTGTTGCTTTTTGTCGTTTTATAGTTAATTGTATTTGTTTATTTTTTTGCAATTTATCGACATTTTTACTCTTTTAAATCATACCAATAAACACCAAATTTTGCAATAGTTTTCACAAAAAATTCACTAGAAATTTTTGACAGTTATACTAAAAGTATATCGACACTATCCAAGGCATTTTAAATCCACTATATTGGTATAATATAAAAAATACCAATATTTAGTAGTAAAATTCTATTATCTTCTCTACTAAACATGGTATCTTCATTATTATAAACTTAAGATTGTCCCTATTTCCCTTTTAAAAGGGAATTTTAAGGAACGTCCCTATTTCCCTGCCAACTTTTCTTCCAGGTCTTTTGCTGTTATTCCAAAGTATTGCATTAGTTGTTCTGCTTTTCCTGATTTTCCAAATGTGTCTTTTATTCCCATTCTTTCTAACTTTGCTGGATATTCTTCTGTTAATACTTCTGAAATTGCTGAGCCTATTCCTCCTATAATGCTATGGTCTTCTATTGAAATTAGTCTTTTAGTTTCTTTTGCACATTTTATTATCATTTCTTTGTCTATTGGTTTTATTGTATGAATGTCAACTACTCTAATCTCTATTCCTTTTTCTTTTAATATTTCTTGTGCTTTCAATGCTTCTGCTACTGTTACTCCTGTTGCAAATATTGTTGCATCTATTCCATCTCCTATTTGAACTGCTTTTCCTATTTCAAATTTTTGATTTTCTTCATAGATTTTTGGTGTTGCAAGTCTAGCTAATCTTAGATATACCGGTCCTTGTATTTTACTTATTTCCTTTACTGCCCATTTTGTTTGTGTATCATCTGAAGTAGAAATTACTGTCATATTAGGTACAGTCCTCATTAATGATATATCTTCTATCATTTGATGTGTTGCACCATCTTCTCCTACTGTTATTCCTGCATGTGTTGCACAAATTTTGACATTTAAATTTGGATAACATATGCTATTTCTTATTTGGTCATATGCCCTTCCTGCTGCAAATACTGCAAATGTGCTTACATATGGAATTTTTCCACATGTTGACATTCCTGCCGCAGTACTCATCATATTTTGCTCTGCTATTCCCATATCAAAAAATCTTTCAGGAAATTCTTTTGCAAATATACTAGTTTTTGTAGCTGATGATAAATCAGCATCAAATACTACTACATTTTTATTTTCTTTTCCTAATTCTAATAAAGCTTCTCCATAACTTTCTCTTGTAGCTTTTCTTATATTTAAGTCCATTTTTATCTCATTCCTTTCGCAATCTACAAATTAATCTAAAAATTAATTTACACAGTTACTAATTTATTTTTTTCTCCATATGTTATTTAATATATATTTAGTCTTCTTTTAAGTGCAACTTCCTATGATTCCAGCATCATTTCCTAATACTGCTGGTAATATTATTAATTTTTCCCTTTCGTTAAACAAATAATTTTTTTCTTGTATATTTGCTTTTAACTTTTCTAATAAAACATCTTCAAAATATACAAAACTTCCACCTATTCCTATTGCTTCTGGTTCAAATATATTTATTAGATTTGATATTCCTATACTTAAATTATCTATAAATTCATCTATTACTATTTTTATTTCTTTATTTTTTTCATTTTCTTGTTCTTTTGTATTATCTTCACTTTTTCTTATTATGTCTAATAGTTCTTGTCCTCTTGTTGTTTCATCTACTCCTAATGCTTTTCTTAAGTTGTTTTTAAAAGCCTTCATTGATGCATATCTTTCAAAACATCCTTTTTTTCCACAATTACATTGTATTCCATTTTTTTCTATAATCATGTGTCCAAACTCGCATCCTGGAACATTTCCTGTATCTAATAGTTTTCCGTCTATAATTACAGCCCCACCTATTCCAGTACCTAATGTTAAAAATATACTTCTTTTGTATTCTTTTAAACATCCATATTCGCTTTCTGCAATTGCCGCACACTTTGCATCATTTTGAGACTTTATTGGAATATTTATTTTTTCTTTTAGCTCTTCTACTATATTATAATTTTCTAGTCCTAAATTCACTGATTTAACAATTACTCCATTAGATATAGTTCCTGGAATTGCAATACCCATTTCTGTTATTTTATATTTTTTTATTAAATTTTTAGTATTTTCTACTATGTAATCTTCAATTGATTTTTTTATATTTTTCTTTTCTTTTTCCAATAATCTTTTTTCAAATTTTTCTATAATCTGTCCATTTTTATCTATTACACCTATTGCAATATGACTTCCACCTAAATCAATTCCAATCTTCATTTTAGCCTCCTAAAAAAGAAAAAGAGGAAAAGGGGACGTTGCTTGGAATTCCCTCAAAATTGGGAAAAAGGGACAGTCCTTTTTAAATAAGTTAAAATATAAAGCAAAGGAGTGTCCCTTTATCCCTTTTTGGAGGGAATTCCAAGCAACGTCCCCTTTTCCCTTTTCTCTTTTTCCGTTTCCATTTTTCTTTTTCATTTTCTCTGTTTTCTTTTTAATTTATTATACATCTGCTGCTGAGAATAAGAAGTTACCCATATAAGAGTTAATACAAGGAACTAATACAACAATAACGAAGAATATTAATACTACACCTACTATTGCATATACTAATTCTGGTAATACTTTCATTATCTTGTCCATAATATTATCTATATCAATTTCCATATATTCAACTAATTTTTCCATCATTTCTGATAAATCTGTTTGCATTCCTATTTTTAACATTTCTGTTATCATTGGTTTAGCTAATCCAGATTTTTCAAATGGTTCTATCCAAGAATCACCTATCAATATATTGTTAAGTGATGTTTCTATTATTGATAGCATAACATAGTTTTGTACTACATTTTTACTTACTTCAATTGCATCTTGTATTCTCATTCCATTTTTTAAGTTTAATAACATAGCTTTCATTAATCTTGAAAAGTCTAACGCAAATATTAATTGTCCAAATATTGGCATTTTATATTTAAAATAGTCAAAGTTATATTTTCCTTTCGGCGTATTTATATAGAATATAATTGCTGCTACAGCTACTGCTATGATTGATACTGGCACATACCAATATTCTATTGTTGTATTTATAACACCTTGGAACCATAATGTTGGTCCTGGTAATTTTTCTGTTGAACCTAACTCTTCATATATGTTTTGAATTGCAGGTATTGCTACAAGTGTTCCTACCACAAGCATTACTAACAATAATGCAAATTGTATTAAATTTGGAATTAATATACTTCTTATTTTTTTATTTAATGTTTCAGATGATTCCAAATATTTTACTGCTTGTTCTAATGAATTTGTAAGTGATCCTGATAATTCTCCTACTTTAATCATATTTATATATATTATTGGAAATGTATCAGAATAATATTCCATTGTAGTATACATGTTTTCTCCAGATTCTACACCTGCTAAAATATCTTCCAATATGCCTTTAAATGTAATATTTTCGGTACTATCAATAATTGTTTTTAATGCATGAATATTGTTAAAATTTGCCTTTTTTAATAAGTAGAAATTCTGTGTAAATATAACAATATCTCTTGTTGTTACTTTTTCTGTTTTAGACAAATACATACTGATTTTTTCTTTAGTTGTTGATGTCTTTTTTGTATTTATTTGAGTTGTATTTGCATTTTGCATTATCTCTTCAATATCTTTTATATTTTTCTTTTTAGTCTTTTTTCTTTTAGCAGAATATGCTACTTGTTCAATTGTAATAGGCATTAAATCATTTTCTTTTAATGTTCTTAAAAGATTTTGTTTACTTGCCGCTTCTACTCTATTTCTTACAACTAAACCTGAACTTGTTACTGCTCTATACATGTATGTAGGCATCTTTTCCTCCTTATTGACTATTTAAAATCTACTGTCTTCCACTGTCTCTTCTAATCTTCATTTGCATAATTGTTCTATTTAATATTTCTAAATTCTTTTCTTCTATTTGTGCTTTTGCTTGTTCTAATGTAATTTTGTCATCTACAAATAATGTTGCAATTGAATTTATTAACCCTATACTTCCTTTATCTGAACTACTTTGAATAGCATCTTCTATTTCTGATACGCTAATTTTATCTTTTCTTATAATTCCTGCAACAATATTATCTACTACCATTACTTCTGGTACTAATACAAGTTTTCCATCTTTTCCTTTTAATAGTCTTTGTGATACTACTAATTTTAATAATGATGATAGCAAATATTTTATACTTGCTTGGTCTCTTACTTCGTAGAAGTTGATCATTCTGTCTATTGTTTCCGCACAAGATTTTGTATGTAGAGTTCCTACTACCAAATGTCCTGATTCTGCCATTTCTATTGCTGCTTCCATTGTTACTTTATCTCTAATCTCTCCTATTACTAGAATATCACAGTCTTCTCTTAAAGAGTTCTTTACACCATCACTAAATGTTAGTGTATCTCCTCCTCTTCCAACTTCTTTTTGTACTATTAATGATTTTTTTGAATGATGCTTAAATTCAACTGGGTTTTCAAGTGTTAGTATCTTTTTATTTTGTGTTTCATTTATTTCATTTATTAATGCATTTAATGTTGTACTTTTACCTGAGTTAGTTTTTCCTGTTACTAATATAAGCCCTTGTGGTTGATATGTCATTCTTCTTATTATATCAGGTAATCCCAATGATTCATATGGTGGTAATGTGTTTTTTATAAGTCTTAAAGTACATAATGGTATATCATCAGAAAGTGATATATTAACTCTTAGACGTATTCCTTTATATTCATAAGATGTATCTAATTTTCTTGTTGTATTAAATAATTCATCTTTTTCAACATTTCCTTTTACTAGATAATCATACATTTCATTCATATCTTCTGGTTCTAATACATCCATTTCCTCTATTGGTATTAACTCTCTTGATATTCTAAGCATTGGTTTGTTTCCACAAATCAAATGTACATCTGATGCATCCTTTTCTATTGCCATATCTAAAATTTTATCCATATTCATAATGGTAATCCCCCTCTTAATATATAATAAGTTGTTTATTTAATTCTTCTAATGTTGTATCTCCCGCTAAAACTTTGTGTATACCATCAACTATTAATGGTCTATAATCATTTTCTAGTGCTTTTTTTCTAATTTCTATTGTAGATGCACCTTTTACTATTAATTCTTTTAAATCATCAGTAATATCTAATATTTCAAATACACCAATTCTTCCATAATAACCTAATTGGTTACATTTATTACATCCGACTGCATCATATGTTTTAGCATTTGTAAAATCAATTTTCTCTCCATATTTTTCTGCTATCTTAGAAATAATTTCTTTTTCTTTTTCTGTAAATTCTCTTTCTTTTCTGCAATTTGGGCATACTCTTCTTACTAGTCTTTGTGAAACAGAAGTTGCTAATGTACTAGAAATATCATAATCTGATAATCCCATTTTCCTCATTCTGTTTATAACTTCAATACTATCTATTGTATGTATAGTTGATAATACGTAGTGTCCTGTTTGTCCAGCTTGAATTGCAATTTCAGCTGTTTCCTGGTCACGTATTTCTCCTACTAATATGATATCAGGATCCTGTCTTAATACTGTCCTTAATGATCCTGAAAAAGTAGATTTATTTCCTATTTCGATTTGATTTAATCCATCTATTCTTATTTCAACTGGATCTTCTATTGTTGTAATATTGATTTCTGGTGAGTTTAAATAATCTATAATACTATATAATGTTGTTGTTTTACCAGCTCCTGTAGGTGCTGCTATAATTGCAATACTATTTTTCTTATTAAAACTTTTCTTTAATTCTTTTTCTGTTCCTGGGTACCCTAATTCAAATATATTTCTTATATCTGTTTCTTTCTTTAATAATCTTAGTACAAATTTTTCTCCACATACATTTGGCTGTGAAGATACACGAATATTATAATCATCATATAAAAGAATTCTACCATCTTGTGCTTCTTGTTTTTCTTGGTGCATATTAGAGATTGCTTTTAATCTTCCTATTAACTGTTGTTGTTTTTCTTTCGGAATACTTCCTGCTGTAAATAATTCACCATCTATTCTATATCTTATTCTAACTTCATTTAATAATGGCTCAATATGTATATCACTAGCTCTCTTTTCCATTCCTTCTCTAATAATACTATCTACTAATTCTACCATTGTTCCTGAAGCTGTATTTTTTTCTATATTTTTTGGAATCTCTCCTTCCAAATTTGTTATTATTCTTTCTATATCTTTTTCAAAAGTTATATATGTTTCCATAACCAAACCTTTATTTAAAAGAAATAATCTTACAGAATCCATTTTACTAGACTTTGCATTATCTGCAAAACATACTTTTATTTTTCCATTATAAACTTCAAAAGGAATACATTGATTTTTCTTAACCATATCTAATGTAATATATTCTGTTGGCTTAATTTTTAAAGTATCACCATTTAATACAATTGCTTTTCCACCAACAATATCAGCAATATTTTCAATTAATACTTGCGCATCACATACATTTAATACATGTAAAATATCTCCTAACCTCATATCTGAGTGGTCCCTTTGATACTCTAATGCTCTATTTATATCGTTTTCTGTTACTACACCTCTTTTTACTAATTCAACTCCAATAGGTTGTCTTCTTTTCATTTCCATAGTTATTCATTCCTTTCTCTTGAAAGATTACTTTTCATATTTATTATACTATAGTTCGTTTTAGTTTTCATCGTTTATGTATAATTACCAAAAATTACATAGTATAAACAATTTTATTATCCCCTGTTAAATTGATATTTCCAGCAATTAACTCAATACTTATTTTGTATTTTGAATCTTGATATATATATGAAAATTCACAATTATCTATTTGACTGCAAATTTTTATATTATTTTTATAAATAGATTTGTTTTCTTCTTTATAGGTATATTGATTACCACTTGAAAAAATAATATAACTTATTTTCTTGCTGTCTTTTTCATATGTTTTCGCTTCTATTATTGTATTTCCCTGTTGATTTAATTCTGTTAAAAATATGCTTGTAAATTTAGTATAATCTGTAGATATATTGCTATCATCAATTTTGTTTATATTTTTGTAAAAGAATGTTGTTAAATTTGCTACAATTCCTATTACAACTACCATTCCAATAATATAAATTACTAAAGATGTTAAAGTAATACCTTTCTGATTTTTCATATGTTTCCTCCATTAATCTTTTGCTATAATAGTAGAAATTTGTATATTTTGCTCTTTATTAGCTAATAGATATGATATTTCTACCGTTACTTTTTTTACTAGATTAGCCTCTTTTGTAGTATCATTTTGTATTAAAACATAATCTTCTATTGTTGTCTTTTTATGATATCCTGTAAATTCACTATTGCTATATATGTCTTGTTCATCCAAAGTGTCTTTTTGTGAAATTCCTTTATTTTCATAATCTTCTTTATACCCTTGAGCTTTCAATTTTTCTATTTCTTGAACCGCATAAGATGTCGCTTTTGTTTTTCTCTCTATTCCTGTTGATTTTAAATTTATATTTGTTATCAGATTTGCTATAAAAGCTACAAATATAGTTATTATTATAACTGAAATAACAATATCAATTCCTGTAAATCCATTTTCATTTTTCATTAATCTTTATCCCTTCTAGATATTCATTTAATAAGTTACCACTTCTACTTTTATAAATTAATAATTTTTTATTTTTCGTTGCCCCATTCTAAAAATTCTAATAAAAGTTTTCAAAACTTTTAAGAATTTTTGAACGGTCCCCACGAGTCACTACAAAACAAAAAATTATTAATTATAAAAGTAGAGTAATATTTAATTTTACTATTATTTTAAGAATTTCTAAGCAACAGCATAAATATAATCATATACAATATATTAGTAAAAGCTAGAAAAAATCCAATTGGAATAGGTTCTTTTTCTTTTTTCTTCATAATTATTTTCTTTATCAATTTATATATCAATAATGCCAATAATGTTGTTATACTCGTCATTATTGTTGTCCATTCTCCTGTAAAAATGGTCATTATCATTAATATTGTAACAATTGAATATGCATATATATTAGATTCTTTTTTTATATTTTTGGCTAACCATAAGAATAAAATTGAAATTAACAAATATATAACATATCTATCTATACTAGTATTTTCTATTATGTATAGATATATCATATACAACATAGATATTACTATTCCATATACTAATACTGATTTGTTTATATTTTTCTTTTCCTTGTCTATTCCTGCCATTAGCACTATAAATGTAAAATATAAAATCAAAAAGCAATATTCAAATATCACTATTTTATTCATATTGTAAATACTCATTTTTAGTAAATAAGCAAAAATAATAAACATCACTCCTGAAAGAGTCTCTAATATAAAGTATCTTGGTCTTATTTTTTGTCCACAATATCTGCATTTTGCACCTAAAAATATGTAACTAAACACTGGTATTAAATCTAAAATACCTAATTTATGATTACAATTTGGACAATATGAGTGTGTATGTGTAATATCTTGTTTTTTCGGTATTCTATATACTGCAAGTGTATAAAAACTTCCAAATGTTATTCCCATTATAAAGAAAATTATATATAAAAATATATCCATATTGTTTTAATGCTTTAAATAAGCATTCTCCTTTCTTAATATTTACTGTAAGTTTTATATATCTTAAAAATCTAAGAACAAATCTGAAAAACTCAAAGATTTGTTCAGTAAACTTGTTCTACATAAAAATTTGTGAAATAAATTTAGAAAAAAGCATATACAATAAATATGCATATGCTTTTTCTAGTTTATTAAAAATCTAATACATTATTCATTGCATCTGTGTAAGAGTTTAATGCTGTATTTTCTGCGTTTTGTGCATCTACTGTATTATTTTTAGCATCTTTTGCTCTTTTGAATAATCCATTTTCACCTGTTAATGTAGCAATTGAAATTCCTGCTAATATTAAAAGAATGATAATTGTGATTACTAAAGCAACTAATGTAATACCTTTTTGTTCTTTCATTTTTTTCCTCCTTTTGTATTTTCTAAAATTTATCTATCCTATATTTATAATGTTATTATAAATATAATGTTAATAACTAATTATTTTGTGCCTTTATCAGGCAAATATCCTTCAGTATTATTGTTTGTGTTTTGTGTATTTGATGATGTAGTACTACTTTGTGACGTTCCACTTCCATTTGTGTTACTAGATGTTCCTGTTGTTGTATTTTTTTCTGTTTCGTTATTTTTTATTATTGATTCAAATGGGTTACTTTTTCCTGCAACATAATCTTTTGTTTTTTTGTAATTTTTTAAATCTGTTGCATCTATTTGATAAGTAACTAAAACTTCTGATGTATCTACTTCACTATCTGTTTGTAATTCGCTACTCACATTTTCTGGAGTTGTATATGCTACTTTATCTGGTATTATCTTGTTATTTGGAACATAATCATATAATAAAATACCTAATACTAAGATAATTGCCAATACCATAAGTAATAAAATTATAATTTCTTTTATGATATTTTTTACCATATTAAAACTCCTTTCTATTGTGCTGTTGTATTACTACTTACTTCATTCGTTGCATTTTGTTTTCTGTTTGTTGTAGTATCCGTATTTTGGTTTGTACTAACAGTATTTGATGATACGTCTTCAATTTTTATATTTTTACAAACGAACGTTGCTTGCAGTGTATTTTCACCTTCTGCTGATGGTGTCATCTTGAATTCCTCTACTTTAAATCCTAAAGATGAGTCATCTTCTATATTCATAATAAATTCTGCTATTCTAATGTAACTTCCTGTTGCAGTAAAATTAATATTATAATATTTGTCGTCTCCTGAAGAACTTCTAGTAAATGCCATATCTATTTTAATTCCATTATTCTTTGCATGTTTTCCAAACGTCGTATATAAATATTCCATTTTATAAGGTTGATTTAAAGAATTAGTACCATTTATTTGTTGTTCACTACTTACATTTTCTAAGTCAAGATATTCTTCTTTTTTACTTTGTAATTCTTTTAATTGTTTATTTAATTCATCAATCTTTTTTTGATAATCTGTACTTGCCAATTTGGTTGCTTCTTTTACTTTTGTATCTAATTCATCATTTTCTTTTTTTAATTCTGAAATTCCTAATATATTTATATTTCCTATTTTTAGTCCTTTAACAACTGTCATTCCAGTTAAAACAATCAATAAAATTACTAGAATTGAAATTATTAATTTTTTCATGGCAAATCACCTTCAATCTGTATGGTAATAATATTATTTGACATTTGAGGTGTTGAGGGTAAAACATTTGTTAATACATTTTGTAGTCTTAAGCTTGAAGTCAAATACCCAAGTTGATCATATTCTGTTGACTGTACTTGCATTACAATATGTTTTTCAGTTGTATTTTGTATTGATGTTACTTGTACCCCTGTTGGCATAATATTTATTAGTTTATTAAGCAATATTGGTATTGACTTTTTTAATTTGTTATTATTTGATATTTGTTCATTAACTTGCTGTAAATTTAATATTTTTGTTGAATAATCATTTGTTTTTGTTGTTATCTTGTTTTTGTCGCTCTCTATCATTTGAATTTGTGCATTTGTGTTGGCTATTGATTCTTGTGCAAGTTTTGTTTTTTCTTCTATTTGGTTGTTTAATATAGTAGAATATATAGAATAAATAATAAATAATATTAAAATACCTCCAGCTCCACGTAACATAGATTTTTCTATTTTATCCAAAGGCATATTAAAATCTACTGTAAATAAATTTCCTTTGAATTTTTCTGTTAATTTATTAGGCTTTGATTCTTTGTTCTTTTTACTTGGTCCTATTTCCATCTTTAAAAATTCTGGTAATTTATCCATAAAAGATGTTTTTTTGAAGTTCATACCAGTAATCCCTTGACCTAATCCATTTAAAGCTAATGATATAGCCGAATTTACTTCCACATAATCTTTAATATTGATTTCTGGTGATATCTTTACAAAGTTTGGTTTTAATATTTCACATTTTACTCCTTCAAGATATTCTTCAAAATATAAATCTATATTGTTTATTAATGCTGCTGTTCCAGTAATATAAACTTTTTCTATTTTGTCCATACTCTCATTTATTATTTTTCTTAATTGTCCTACTATTTGATATAATGTTGGCATTATATCTTCTAAATAATTTGTGTCTTCTTCATAATCGTTTAGTCCTTTTCCTTCTGATGTATAAATTGTTGTTTCTTTACATATTTCATACGCTTTTGCATAAGAGTTTTCTTTTAAATTTATTTTATCAAGTATTTCTTGGCTTCCTATGTCTAATATATTTATATCATAAATCTTTTGATCTAAAATTGTTGTAATTATTGTTTTTTCTTCTATATTTACAATGAGTGCATTTTGTCTCTCGTCAAATTCAGTAATATCTGATATTGTCATAGATATTGGTGCAATATTTTGTAAATGATATGAACTAAACTTTTGTAACTTTTTATTTAATTCAATTTTATTTTCACTTACATGTATTACCTTTATTTTTTCTTTTTCCTGTGTGTTTGGAGTAAGTGCATATCTTGTTTCAAAAACATTTGGATTATATCCTTTATCTCCACAATAAGCTTCAAATTCAGTTTTTATAGCTTTTGGTAAATCTTTTTTGCTTAATAATCCAAAAACATTAAAATAATTGTAAATTTCTTCAGATAAATTTGTACTTATTGGAATTCTATAACTATATGTTTCCTCTATAACTTGTTTTATAGCTTGATCAAGATTGTCATAAAATTTAGTTCCAAAAGATTCTACTTTTACTTGGTCATGTTCTTTAGTTACTTTGGCATATTTAATTAAGTTATTTTCTATATACAATCCTAAGCAAGTTGACATTTTTACTCCTTTTTTTTGTTTTTTTCTATAATAATATATTTTGCATTTTTTTATTTATAATACGTGTTTTTTATTTACATTTTATAATATAAATCTTAATTAATTTTAACATTTATGGCATAATTGTCAATCGTTTTAAAGCATTTGTAATGTAAATGTAATATTGTTGTAATACAAGTGAAAAATTTACATTTTTTGTAATCTGCAAATAAAAAATCCATCTTTTTCTTCATCTGGTAAAATATTTAAAAATTGTTGATTTTTTTGAGAAAATATTGAAATCTTATTTTTATCTATAGGTATAATCTTAAAATTGGAATTATTTTGTAAAAACTTTTGTACATTCTTTTCATTCTCTTCTTTAAAAATACTACAAGTTGAATAAACTAAGTATCCACCTTTTTTTAAATATTTTGAACAATTTTCTAAAATCTGTTGTTGTATTTTTGTTATTTTTTCAACATCTTCTGGTTGTCTGCACCATTTTATATCTGGTTTTCTTTTGATTACACCTATTCCTAAACATGGCACATCTAATAAAATTTTATCAAATTTTTCAATTTTGCTTTCATCAAAAATAGTTGCATCTTGTATAGTTGTTTTAATTATATTTACCCCTAGTCTTTTAGCATTTTGTTCTATTAATTTCGTTCTATGTTCATATATATCCCAAGCTTCAATTTGTCCTTTATTTTGCATTAATTCTGCCATATGGGTTGTTTTTCCACCAGGTGCCGCACACGCATCTAACACCTTATCATTTGGACTAGAATTTAATACTATCGCAGTTAAACCTGCAGATATATCTTGAACAGTAAAATAACCTTTTTTAAATAAGTCTAAATTTTCAATATTTTTTATTTTATTTAATATTAGAAAATCCATTAAATCTGTTTCTTTATATTCAATATTTCTTTCTTCCAAAAGATTTTTTAACTCTTCTTTATTTGTTTTTAAATTATTTACCCTAATAGTAGTTTTAGGTTTTAAATTAGAATTTTTACAAATTTCTTTTGCCTTTTCCAAGCCATATTCTTTAACCAATTTTTTTACAATCCATTCAGGCATTGAAAAAATAACAGATAAAGATTGTTCTTGTGTAAGATTTGTGCTTTCTGTTGATTGTTTTTGTAAAGTCTTGGTATTATCTAGCTTTAAAATCAGTTCTTCATAATCAGTTTTTTCAACCTTTCTTAAAATTGCGTTTACAAAATTAGCACTTGATGAATGTCCATATCTTTTGGCCAAATTTACACTTTCATTAACTGCTGCTGATTTTGGAATTTTATCTAAAAATATTATTTGATATACTCCCATTCTTAGAATATTTATAATCCATGGAGATATTTTCTTTAATCTTATTTTTGAATATTTTTTTATTATTGTATCTAGTGTTAATTTCCATGTTGTAACTCCATAAACTAATTCTGAAATTAATCCTAAATCTTTATCTGTTAATTGCTTTCTATTTTCATTTATTATTTTGTCTAATACAATATTTGAATATGCATTTTCTGTATCTATTTGATATAAAGTTTTTAATGCTAGTTCTCTTGTTTTATCTATCATTTTTTATTTTCTCCTTTATTCTTTTAAGTGTCCCTATTGGCTATTTGTCCTTTGGAATATTTTTAAATAGACAATTTTTCCACTTTGGTAAACCTTTTTATTTTTTTACTTTGATAATTTTATCATAATATTTTTGCTTTTTCTACATTTTATTTATATTTTTATTTGCTGTAAATACAGTTAAAATTAAATATCATAGAATATAAAAAATAGAAATTCTATTTAAATATTCTATGCTATTATATTGAATTTTTTATTGCATTAATTACGTGTTTTTAATTAATTTTAATGATTATTTTAATTTTTGGTATTTATTTAGCTATTATATACTACTTTATAAATTTTTTATTAATCTATTTTATTAATTTCATCTTCCGGTAATTCTGTTATTTTTGAAATTGTTTTATTGTCTATCTTTTCTTTTTTCATTTGTTTGGCAATTTGTAAATTTTTTTAGTTCATAATCTACTATTTTGTATATTTTTTCTAAAAAAGGGAAATATGTTTTTAAGAATTGGTTTATAGGTTAATCCAATAAAAATCTAAATATATTTAAAGGACTGAATTTATATGGATATTGAAAAACACTTAATCATAACAGGAACTTCTGATGTATCTTGGAAGGATGCAATCGTAAAAACTATTGCTGAAGCATCAAAAAGTATTGATTACTTAACAGAAGTAAAAATCTTAGAGCAAAGAGCTAAAATTGATGGAAACAAAATTTCCGAATATTTTGTTGACTTGGATTTAAGCTTTCAAATTGATTTAAATAGAAAGGAGTCTTAAGTATGAATCCTCTTGAAACAAAGCAAACATATCAAGACTATGTAAATAAAAAATCTCCTAATTCCCCAATATTCAAAAATTGTTTTAATGCTTTTTGGGTAGGCGGATTAATTTGTACAATTGGTCAAATTATATCTAACATCTGTAAAGAAAGAGGATTTGATGTAGCAACCTCTGGAACTATTGTATCTATTATTTTAATTGGTATTGCCGCATTTTTAACTGGTTTAAATTTATTTAATAAAATCGGTAAATTTGCTGGTGCTGGTTCTTTAATCCCTATTACTGGATTTGCAAACTCTATTGTTTCTCCTGCTATGGAATATAAATCTGAGGGTTATGTTATGGGGGTTGGTGGAAAAATGTTTACTGTTGCTGGACCTGTATTAGTTTTTGGAATATCAGCTTCTATTCTTGTAGGAATTGTTTACTTAATTTTCAATACTCAAACTATGACATTAGTGTAATTACTTAATAATATTTAATCTCCTTCACATTTATCTTTTTTATTATCTTTTTATAAATATTAATTACTTTTAGCTTTATCATCATATATTGGA
>OLNY01000804.1_pt1 | contig 27088 bp, 18 predicted proteins | sample 1671981 | NCBI WGS metagenome assembly OLNY01 (sample SAMEA3136632, study PRJEB25190) | human gut metagenome | biome: human gut; feature: human-associated habitat; material: faeces | place: Austria | collected 2013
ATGATGTCGGCGCGCCCTTGCGGGTCGAGCATGGCGGTCGGCTCGTCGAGCACGAGCACATCGGAATCCATCGCCAGCATGCCGGCGATGGCGATGCGTTGTTGTTGGCCGCCGCTCATGCGCGTCGGGTTGGAAGCGCGATAGTCGCTCATATCCACGGCGTACAGCGAACCGGAGATGCGCAGTCCGATCTCATCATGTTCAATCGCAAGATTCTCCGGTCCGAACGCCACGTCGTCTTCGGTGACGGTGGTGACGATTTGGTCTTCGGGATGCTGGAACACCGCGCCGATGCCGCAACGGGCGGTTCGATACTCGTCGGCGTGCGCACCGGACTCGTCGAACACCACATTGCCTGACAATACGACATATCCCTCATCGGGAGCCACCAGTCCGGCGATGACACGTGACAGCGTGGATTTGCCCGAACCGTTCGGTCCGGCCAGACAGATGCGTTCGCCACGGCGGATGTCAAGGCTTACACCGTCAAGCGCCCATGTCGCGCCGCCATCATAGGTGAATCGCACATCGCGTAGCGTTATGATCGGCGCATTGGTCGTAACCATAAAATCTTCCTTCACCAGCACTGTATGGAATTCTCGGGGAAAACAAGACGGAGGAACCCTCCGGTGGATGCGGACGGTCCCTCCATGTTCATTTCAATGGGAACAAACGAAGCTCAACGGTTCAGCAGGTTGGAGATCGGCTTGTAGATCAAGAACGTGACCACGCCGTGGATGGTGAACTTCAACGCGTTGAACGGCAGGAGCGCCGGCACTATAAGCGCCACGACCTGCGCGGTGGTCATGTGCGCGTAGAACGGCGTGACGATGATGTTGCCGACGATGGCGACGGCGAGCGCCACGACAGCGCCGACGATGATGCCGATCAGCGCGCCCTTGCACGTCTTGTTCTTTTTGTAGATGAGCGATGCCGGCACGGACAGGGCCAATGCCACGAGCACGGCCATCAGGGTGCCCCATGGGTTGGTGAACAGGTGCGGCACGAAGCCGAGCACGCTGACGATGACGGCCGCGGCCGGGCCGAACGCGAAGCCCGCGACGAGGCAGACGATGCCGGATGGGTCGTATTTGAGCCACTGCACGCCTGGGATGATCGGGAATTCGATGAAGCTGACGGCCATGGACAGCGCCACGAACAGCGCGTACATGGCGATGCGTTTGGTGGACCAGCGGCCGGAGTCGGCGACGCCTGTGGAGTGCGCGTTGTCCGGACGGGTCATCGGTTTGTCTGCGGCCTGATCAGCTGCGGTATTGGAGGTATTGCTAGGAGAGGATACACTCATGTTGAGCTCCGTTTCTTCCATCCGGACTGTAACCGTTGGCCCCGGATTCTCACCGGATCAGCCGCTTTCGCGGGTCGCGGGCTTCGGTATGGGGCCGTTATGAATGCCGGTCGTGCCGTTACCGCCAGTAAGGATTTTCACCTTCCCTGAAACTTGCTTGTCCATATATACGCCCGCCATGCGATATGCGCAACCTGCGTTCCGTTTTCGTCTTGCGATTCGGAACGCAGTCTGCGCACGCCGCGACAGCGGGCATGTTATGACAGCAGGTCGAGCAGATCGTCCTTGCTGAGCGTGCCGACGCCGCCGGATGCGGTGCCGTCGGTGAATTGGCGCGCCAGCTCGTTTTTCTTTTCCTGCAGTTTCAGGATGCGTTCCTCGATGGTGTCTTTGGCCACGATCTGGTATACGTTCACGTCCTGGGTTTGGCCGATACGGTGCGCGCGGTCGGTTGCCTGGTTCTGCGCGGCGGCGTTCCACCATGGGTCGGCGTGCACCACCACGGACGCGCCCACGAGGTTCAGGCCCGTGTTGCCGGCTTTGAGCGAGATGAGGAATACGGGCACGTCGTTGCCGTTGAATTCGTCGACCAGTTCCACACGGCGTTTCTTCGGCGTCTCGCCGGTGATGGTGTAGTATTCCACGCCTTGTTCGGCGAGTCTGGCGCCGATGAGTTCGAGGAACGAGGTGAATTGCGAGAACACGAGGACCTTTTTGCCTTCGTCCATGCATGTGGCCACGAGTTCGACGATGGCGTCGAGTTTGGCGGAGGCGTTCTTCGCGTCGGCGTATACGAGTCTTGGATCGCAGCAGATTTCGCGCAGCAAGGTGAATTCGGCGAGGATGCGGATCTTCTTGGTGTTGAAGTCGGCGTCCGACGCCTTGGTGAGCGTGGCGCGTAGCCGCTGTTCGTGTGCGGCGTACAGTTTGCGCTGCTCTCCTTCCAGTTTGACGGTGAGCACGTTCTCGAATTTGTCGGGCAGGTCGGTGAGCACGTCTTTTTTCAGACGGCGTTTGATGAACAGTCCCACCAATGCCTGCAGTTTGTCGGCCATGACGGAATGTTCCGGACCGGGAGCCATGATCGGCTGCTCGTATTTTTCGCGGAATTTCGTATAGGTGCCGAGCAGTCCGGGCATGAGGAAGTCGAAAATGCTCCACAGTTCGCTCAACCGGTTTTCGATTGGCGTGCCGGTCAGAGCGAAGCGATGGTCGGCCGTGACCTGTTTGACCGATTTGGCTACCTTTGTGGCGTGGTTTTTGATGTATTGCGCCTCGTCGAGCGCCATCAGCGCGAAATGGCAGGCTGCGTAATCGTCCACGTCGCGACGCAGCAGATCGTAGGAGGTGATCACCACGTCGGTGCCGTCGTACGTCGTGGCGCCATTCGTCGTAGCACCGTCGTTCTCCTGCGATTGCGCGGCCACCGTCGCGATGGCCTTGCGTCGCTGCGCTTTCGTACCGGCGACGACTTCCACCGTCAGATCGCCCGCGAATTTCTCGCATTCCGCGGCCCAGTTGTAGACGAGCGATGCCGGGCAGACGATGAGTGACGGACCGTTTCCTTTGCGCGCTTCGATGAGCGAGAGCAGCTGCACGGATTTGCCGAGGCCCATCTCGTCGGCGAGGATGCCGCCGAAGCCCTTGTCCCACAGGGTGGACAGCCATTGGAAGCCCTCCACCTGGTATGGGCGGAGCACGGTTTTGAGCCGTTCGGGCACTTCGTAGCGTTTCGGATCGACGATCTTCACATCGTTGACATAGTCCACGAACGAGGCGCTTTTGCCTTCGTCGTCCACTTGGGAGTCCAGCAGGAACGCTTGGTATCCGGGGATTTTGATGATGCCGGAGTCGAGCTGTTTTTCACTCAGGTCGAGGTCCGTGGACACTTGGTCGAGCTCATGCAGGTCGGCTTCCTTCAAATCCACGAACGTGCCGTTTTTGAGCCGATGGTAGCGGCGTTTTCTGCGGTAGGAGTCAAGCAGCGCGCCGACTTCGTTCATCGGCACCTCGTCGGCGATCGGTGAGATTTCAACGAGGTTCGAGTCGATGGACAAGCCGACCTTCACCGATGGCGGGTTGGGCTGCATCATGCCATCGAATGCCGCCGTGGAGAAGACCTGGCCCACCGATTTGAGGATCTGCACGCCGTCGGTGAGCATGAGCAGGATAGCCTGCTCGTCCTCTTCTTTGACGCGTGCCACGTCGATGGAGCTCCATGTAGGGCACAGCTGGCGTACCACCTGCACGGCGAACGATTCTCGTGACAGGTCGCGTTTGACCTGCGAGGCTCTTGAACGTGAATCGGGGTTGATCACGCCGCGCAGTTCTTTGGCGGTGGGCACCAGTTGGAAGGTGAAGTCGCCGTATTTCGCCACCGCTTCGCAGGTGATGCCGTACAAATCGCGGTCCAGATAGAATTCGATCCGGCATTCGGTTCCCACCGCTTCGGTCACTTCCTGCGGAATGTCGAATCCGATGCCCGCTTCGGTGAGTTTCGGCACGATGGTTCGGGCGAACATGGGCCAGTCGTTTTCGGCGATGAACACGCCGTCCGGATCGTCGGAACACAGGTCAGGCAGCACCTGTAATGCCGGGCGCAGTTTATCGGTGCAGCGGAAGAGCCCGTCGATGCCTATCCTGTCCGTCGCCGTGGAATCGTCGGGACGTTCGCGGCTGAAAACGTAGAAGCCGTTGCGTCCGTTGATGACATCGGAGATGCTTTGGTTCGATGTGATGCGCACGCCCGACGCGGTGCCCTCATGCACGTAGGACGCCTTGAACGTGAAGGTGGGGTCGCCTTCGACAATGTCAAGGCCGAACGGTTCGCCTCCTTCGTTGGCCATGTGGATGCGGCTTGGCCCGGATTTCTTGGTGCGTTGGAAATCCTCGATAAGCAATCGTCTCAGCCCGTCACCGTCCGACGTGCGCAGGAAACCGCGGGCCTTCGACTCGTGTTCCTTGTATTCGTCCTGTGTCACGGCGTGGAACAGGTCGAGCAGGTCGCATGCCTCCCAATCGGTGAGGACGAGTTCACGGTCGATGCGTACCGCTTCGCCGTAATAGTATCCGTTTTGCAGTTGGGCCGCCGTTCTGGATGCAATCACCTGCTGTAGGAAGCGGTATAGCTTCAGCGAGAAGGGGTCGAGCATGTCCGGAGTGTGGGTGAACGCGAGTTTTTTGCCATATGACTCGTATGTTCCCGTCCGCATGTCGGCCACGAATCTTGAGATGTTTTTGAGCGCATAGTCGGCGTCGCCGCATCCGATGCGCAGGGACAGGCGCAGGGCGTCATGGCCGTTGATCAGCGTGGGCTCGAGGTACACGCTTCCCGGTTTGACGTCGACCGGCGCGCTTGATTTGCGTTTCGGTTTGGCGGCTCCCTGTCCGGAGGCGCCACGTTGTTCCTCGATCAATCGGCTTTTCGCGTTGATGATTCGTTTCAGCACGTCGAGTTGGGCGTTCTCGCCGGCGTTGTTGCTTTTCGCATCGAGGGAGCGCATGTAGTCGGCGAGGGCCCGGGGTGTTGCGGCTGCGGCGTGGAATCCCCGGAATCGTTCCGGCTGTTGCAGGAACAGCAGCAGCATGGCGGCTACGTGCTTGCACATGCCGGTGTACCGGCGGCTGGTGGAGGAAGCCGAGTCGTCATCATCGTTGACGTGGCCGTACGTGCTGCCGGAGCCGAAATCGTCGTAGTCGTCGACGTAATCGTAGTCGTCGTCATCGTCGAAGCTGCGGTATTTCGGACTGTTGTGGTAGTCGAAGGTCCGGTAGGAACCGTAGCCGCGCTGCGAACCGCTGAATGCCGGGCAGGAGCAGTAGCGTGCCAGAAACAGCTCGTCGGCGAAATCAAGCGTGGCTTGCACTTCGTAACGGCTGGAGGGTGAGGTGGTGCCCCGTATGGTGGCATACAGGGTGATGCGGTTGGATGCGGTGTCGTTCAGGCAATGCAGGTCCTCCATTTTGGAACGCCATTGGTTGGCGATGCCGCGGGCGCGCTGCAGTACCGGCTGGCTGCATTCGCTGCGCAGCTCGTCGGAAAGCCATGCCAGAGTGTCCGCCACCTGAACCCCCATCGTTCGTACGTTTGTTCTCATGCAACCATACCAGCGCGATGGAACAGCAAAAGCCGCGGCCCGATCCGGACCGCGGCATGTTATCGCCCGTGTTGCGTCAGCGGCAGCGTTTGGTCAGCGGCTGCCATGGGTCGAGTTCCACCGGCTCGGTTTCGAGCAGCGCTCGGGTGGCGTCGTCGAGGTATTCCTTGCGGATGATGATTTCGGTCACATAGCGGTCGAACCACTTGTCGGAGGCCACGTAGTAGCCGTCTTCGCCGTTGTCTTTGCCCCAGCTGTTCTCCACTTTCCAGCGGTTCGGCTTGCCTTGCTCGTCAAGGTTCACGCCGGTGAGGGTCATGGCATGGTTGCTTGGACTGTCGCCGTATTCGAGGCCGTGCGCCTTGTCGAAGTCGAAATCGGTGCCGAACAGCTGGTCCACGCGCACGCTGTCGCAGTCGAAATAGCCGGCCGCACGCAGCGAGAACTGGGTGCAGTCGCAGGCGAACCAGATCGGGTGTCCGGCGCTAATCTGGTCGACCGCGGCCTTTTTGAACACGTCGAGCGGCACGTTGACGAATTCCATATCCCCCGCTTCGGCCACATTGGCGGTGTAGCGGATGCGGTAACGCTTGTTGAACGGACGGGACGCCATCGGCACGTTGCACAACGTCACCAGATCGTCGACGTCCACCGGCACGTACTTCTTGTAGAATTCCATCGGCGTGATGCCGGTTTCGCGGATCTGTCTGCGCTCGTCCTTGCCGGTTTTCGGCTTGTCGGCCTCGTCTTCGCCGCTTTTCTTATCGTCCTTCTTGTCATCGTCGCTCACGCGGGCCAGGAAGTCGAACTTCTCCGGCGGCTCGCCCAACGAGATGGCGCACATGCGGTACACGGTGGACATGTCGTCGTCCTTGACCGCGCGCAGTTCATCGACCGTGGCGCCGGCTGCGTAACGTTCGCGCAGGTCGGCGGCGAACTGGCGCAGCCTGCTGTTGAGGTATTGTTTGAACGCGTCGGAGTCCTTGGAATTGGCGGATTCCGGGTAGGCGCTCTTCGGCACGAGACCATACTTGTCTACAAGGGCGGCGAACATCTGCCACCAACCGCCGTCATCGGCCGGCCCGTAGTTGATCTCCTGGAACAGGCGGCTGTCGGTCGGCTCGTCGAGCGTGGCGAACACGTTTTCGAGATACGTGTTGGATTTTTCCATCGCATCCCAGAAGAACAGGTAGGTTTCGGAGAATTCGAAATCGTCGAGTCCCCACTGGTGCATGAGCTCGTAACGCAGGGTGTTGAGGGATGCGAACATCCAGCAGCGGCCGGATCGGCGCTGGTTGGTGATGGACCCCTGTTTCAGTTCGATGGAGAAGTCGCGTGGCAGCGCGCGCTGGCCTTTGTAGTCGGTGGCGGCTTCGAGCACGCCCGAGGACACCGCGGCGTTGGCGGCCACAAGGTTGGCCCGGTCGGCGTTGAAGTCTTTGGCGTATTGTGCGAGACGTTCCGGTTTGATTGCTGTGATGCTGTTGGTCATACGGCCGATTCTTGCCATACGTCTTGACGGATGCGAAATACTGGTTTCGGCATGCCGAAAAATCTGCCGTAAATAAGCGATTCGAATTCGTTCCGGGGATATTCTTGTACTACTTGAGGGGTTTTAGGGTGAGGAGCGTATCATGCGTCGTCATGGTTCGATGATGGTTGTTTTGTCCGGATTGCTGGCTGCGAGTCTGGCCATCGGACTGCCGGTCGGTTCGGCGTATGCGGACGAGCCGACGGATGGCACCGGGGCCGGCACGTCCGCCACGGAGGTGTTGGATTCGTTGGATGTCAAGGGCCGCGCGCCGAAAACCGGGTACAAGCGCACTCAATTCGGCAAGGCGTGGGCCGACGTGGACCACAACGGCTGCGACACCCGCAATGATATCCTCAACCGCGATCTGACCGGCGTGAGGCACAAGTGGCGTACGCACAATTGCGTGGTGAAGTCCGGAAAACTGCATGATCCATACACTGGCAAGGACATCAAGTTCAAGAAGGGCAAGAAGACTTCCACCGCGGTGCAGATCGACCATGTGGTGGCGTTGAGCGATGCGTGGCAGAAGGGCGCGCAGAAGCTCAGCGAGGAGCGCCGCACCGCATTGGCGAACGATCCGTACAATCTGCTGGCCGTGCAGGGGCGTGCCAACCAGAAGAAGTCCGATGGCGATGCGGCCACGTGGCTGCCGTCCAACAAGGGGTTCCGTTGCGAATACGTGGCGCGTCAGATCGGCGTGAAGCACAAATACTCACTGTGGGTCACGCAGGCCGAAAAGGAAGCCATGGCCAAGGTGCTGTCCTCCTGCCCGACGCAAACCGTGCCCGACTACACAGGGGTCAAGGATTCCACAGCCGAGAAGACCACCGAGTCCGAGCAGACCGAACAGACGCAAACCGAACAGACGCAAACCGAACAGTCAGCTGAGCAGGCCCAGCAGACTCAACAAACGACACAGGCACCTGCGCCCGAACCCGCTCCGGCTCCGGCTCCCGCGCCCCAACCAGCGCCACAGCAGGACGTCTACTACCAGAACTGCACCGCGGCACGAGCCGCTGGCGCCGCGCCTATCTACCAGGGCCAGCCGGGCTACCGTTCACAACTGGACCGCGACCATGACGGAGTCGCCTGCGAATAAATCCAATACAGCGTCTCCGCCTTTCCGGTTGTAAGACGTATGACGGTGAGGCATAGGAAAAGCGCCGGGTTATTCATCCGGCGCTTTTCCTATGCCTCAGCCTCTTTCCGCATTTTCCGCAGTGCAGTCATGAGAACCGCTATGGTCTGCGCAGCCGCGCGATGTCGTCACGCAGCTGGTTGACGGTGTCCGTCAGTTCCCGCACATTGTGGCGCAACTGTTCCGTTTCCGATTCCGCCTCGTCCGCGCGCTTGTCGGTTTCGTCACGGACACGATCGACTATCCATGAGGCCAGTGTCGCGGTGACGATGCCGATCAGGGCCACGCCGGTTATCATCAGCCCGATGGCGATGCTTCTTCCCTGCCATGTCACCGGAGACAAATCGCCATAGCCGACTGTGGTGACGGTCACGAACGACCACCATATCGCCTCGCCGAAATCGGTGATGGAAGCGCCTGGAACCCCACGTTCCACATCCAATTCGGCAAGGGCGCCGATATACATCAGCAGTGTCACGCTGCAGCATGTGTACAGTGTGATGCGCCCACGCACCGCCATGCCACCGGTACGGTTGAGCACGTTGAGCACCGCCACCAATCGCAGCAGTCTCAACGGCCTGAAGACGGGCAATGCGATGGACACCAGCATCAGCAGATTGTCTTTGAACCAGGTTTTCTTGTCCTTCGCCAGCAGGATCGAAACGACGCAGTCGACGATGAACGCCATCCAGATGATGTTGATCACCGTTTCGCACAATACGATGTGCGTTCTCGCCAGCACTTCCCACGAATACGCGAACAGGAACACCAACGCCAATGCGGTCATGAACCACTCGGTCATCCGCTGCCATTTGTCCAATGTCATATCTCCCGCCTTTCTCCCCATGGCTGCCATCATACGGGTTTGCCCGTTTTTGTGACGTATTCCGGGCGCGGTGCATGTGCCTTCAGACCAGATAGACCTCCTCATGTGGTTCGTTTCAGAGTTCATCTCGGAGGCCGTCCGATTCGGACCATTCAGCCGACGACCGAAGGAGCGGATACCCACTTTTAATGAACGTCAGCCCTTGAGAGGCATGCGGTTGTCGAGCGATTGTCCGTTGGCGTAGCAGCGCACGTTGCCCAATGCGATGGCGATGATGCGCCGTTCGGTGGACTCCAAGTGGTTGCCGCCCGCCACATGCGGGGTGATCAGGCATTTCGGCTCGCTCCATAATGGCGATGCCGCCGGCAGCGGCTCCGGTTCGGTCACGTCGAGGCCAGCGCCGCGGATCATGCCGTTGGCGAGCGCGTCGGCGAGCGCCTGCGTGTCTATGGCGTCACCGCGGCCCGCGTTGATGACGATGGCGTCGGTTTTGAGTTTTGCGATGCGTTCCGCGTTGAGCAGGTGGTGTGTGGATGGCGTGGATGGCACGCACATGGCGATCACGTCGGCGTATTGCAGCACGTCATCGAGCGATTCGAATCCGACCATGTGGTCGATGCCCGGCGCTTCGACGGTGGGGTTGCGGCGGATGCCGATGGTCGACATGCCGCCGCTCTTGCATAGGAGTGCGAAATGCGATCCGATGTCGCCGGTGCCGATGATGAGCGCGGTTTTGCCGTCGGGGCTGATGACGCGGCCGGCGTCCTGCCATGCGGCGTTCGGGTTGCCGACGGCGTAGATGTGCAGGTTTTTCATGATGGACCACATCATGGCGAACATGTGTTCGGACACGCTTTGTCCGTAGGCGCCGGTGGCGTTGGTGAGCATGGAGCCGGGGTGGAGCACGCCAGGCCGCTGGTATTTGTCGACGCCGGCGCTCCAGGTCTGCAGCCATTCGAGTCTGGGGCATTGCGCGCATGTTTCGGGCGTGATGTTGCCGATGACCGCGGTTGCATACGCTTTGAGTTCGTCCGGTATTTCGGCGGTCCAGTTCATGGAGCCTCGTTGTGCCGGGTCGCCGACGAATTCCTGCGGCATGCCTTTTGCGGCGCGTGTGAACTGCGCGCGTTCGGCCTCGGTCAGCGGCAGGCAGTTGACGATCAGTTTGCGGTCATTCTCTATTCCCATGCGCCCAACCCTATGTCAACCCATCAGATATGCGGCGCGGTTCAGATGCCGAGCTCGTCGGTGTCGAAAATGATGGTGACCGGACCATCATTGGTAAGGCTTACGCGCATGTGGGCGCCGAATCTGCCTTCTTTGACATCGAGTCCCTGCGCGCGCAACGCGTCGTTGAACGCATGCCATACCTGTTCGGCATGGTCGGGCGCGCCTGCTTTCACGAAGCTTGGCCGGTTGCCTTTGCGTACGTCCGCATACAGCGTGAACTGGGATATCGACAGCACGCTGCCGTCCACGTCGTGGATGGAACGGTTCATTTTGCCGTTCTCGTCTTCGAAAACGCGCAGGTTGGCGATTTTACGGGCGAGCCAGTCCACCTGTTTCGTCCCGTCCTCGTCTTCCACGCCGACAAGCAGCACATAGCCGACGCCGATACGCTGCGGTTCGAACGTGGCATCGACTTCCCCACTCACCTCGTCGACCACGTCGACAAGCCCCTCACTGACCTTCTGCAATACGATACGCATAAGCTGCCCTTCTCCCCTCTCGTCTTCCCGTCCGATTCAGCCGGCGTAGTCGACGATGGCTTGCGTGACCTGTTTCAGATAGTCGAGCGACGTACGCCAATCGTCCGGCACTTCGATGGAATGGTTGGCACCGGCGAACGTGCGCACATGGTCGGTGAGCAGATGCGCCTTGGCGTCATCGAAATACGGGTCGGCGTCGCCGGCGCAGATCAACGGCATCGGACTGCCGACCGCACCCGGCAGCGGCGCGGGGATGATCGACTTGTGCTTGTCGAAGGGCGGCGGATTCAATACCGGAGTGAGCAGCACCACACGCAAGCCCAGCTTCGCCGAATGCGGGTAGGAAAGCGTGGACAGTGACTTGGTGACAACCAGCAGCCGTGCTTCCTCACCGGATTCTGCAGCATGTTCAAGCGCCTCGGCCCGCCATTGGTCGACCACACGTTCCATGCAGGCGATCATTTCCGGAAACTCGACATCCTCCGTCAGCTTCAAATCAAGCCGATCCACAAACCATCCGTCAGCGGCGAGCGCCTGCGCGGCCCAATACAGCAATGGCCGATCCACGGTGTAGCCTATGCCCGGCATGATAAGCACATGCTTGCCGGTTTCAGTGTTCTTCACGCGGTTCTTACCCCATGGGGTGACCGCTGGCGTCACATTCTTCGTTTTCGCTGGTTTCGCGCTGTTCTTACCCATGCTGCTTCCCAAGCCGCCTTTCCATGCATTCCGGACGTAACCAATCGTCACGACTGGCATCGTTCCAGTAATGCATGCTAGGCGGCACCGACTACAATCCCCTCCACTCCACAAAGCACACATCGAACGGACTATAGTGAAAGAAAGTGTGTTTTTAGGGTTCGGAGGCGCCATGGAACATCGAACGTTCCACCGCATTCTCGCCGCAATCATAGCAGTCCTGATCGTTCTGGCAGGATACGGCGTCTACTATGTCAACGGCTACCATCACGCCGTCAACGTCGGCAACGCAATCCAATCCAATCCAACGGTGAAAGTCACCGACATCGAAGACGGATGGCTATTCGACGGCCCCGGCACAACAACGGCGATGGTGTTCTACCCCGGCGCGAAAGTCGAAGCAAGCGCCTACGCGCCGCTCATGCAGGAAACCGCCGCGTCAGGAATCGACTGCTTCCCAATGAAAATGCCCGCCAACCTCGCCATCTTCGGCATCAACCGCGCAGACGTGGTACGCAGCGATATCGCCGGCTACTCATACGACCACTGGTACATAGCCGGCCATTCGCTCGGCGGCACGATGGCAGCAAACTACATCAGCAAACATACCGACAACTGGGACGGACTCATCCTCCTCGCCTCCTACCCAACCGATGACCTAAGCAAAACAAAACTACGCGTACTATCCGCATACGGCAGCAAAGACGACATACTGAACCGCAAAAAAGTCGAATCCGCGCGGCAGCGCATGCCGAAGCAATATTACGAACGGGTGATCAAGGGCGGCAACCATGCGCAGTTCGGCAGCTATGGCGTGCAGCAGGGCGATGATGTGGCCGCTATTTCCGGTGATGACCAGATTGATCGGACCGTGGCGCTTATTAGGCAGTTCGTCACCAACAGTCTTTGAATTGTCCCCGTTTCCGATCGCAATCCGTTGCGACTTTTCTGTAAGTGATGAGTACGGGGTCGGTCCCGCTACTCTGGGAGCGCAATTTCACTTCGAACGGTTGCATACATGTGTTGGCGCGGTACCGTGAAAGTATGGCAACGCACATGCTGAACATCAAACGAATCTACGACAACCCTGCCGACGATGACGGCTACCGTATCCTTGTGGACCGCATCTGGCCGCGCGGTGTTTCCAAGGAACGCGCGAAGCTCGACCGATGGGCCAAAACGGAGGTGACGCCCACCACCGATTTGCGTAAATGGTTCGCGCACAATCCGGCGAAGTTCGACGAATTCAAAGCACGCTACATAGAGCAACTCGATTCACGTCCCGAAGCGGCGCGATTCGCCGACGACGTACGCAATCTGCTACGCGACACCAACGTCACCCTGCTGTACGCGGCACGCGATCCGCACGTCAACCACGTCGTCATCCTACGTGACTGGCTGCTGGAACGGCTCACCTGACACGTACGCTCACATACTCGCTCACGCACGTTCCGCATCACGTCCATTACAACGATTACCAGCTATTACGAAACACGCGTTTTCGTAGGATGAAACTTTCGTTACACGTCTGCCCTATGCCATCACGCGATGGGCGCCATGGCGTTGGCGTTCAAACGTTCGATGCATACTTTCAGGTCCATCAGTTCCTTACCAAACACCAGGAACAAGGGCTTCGGCCGGTCGAACGGCGGTCGGGCAAGGTCTTCCGGCTGGACGTATCCGTTCTGTTCGACGTAGTCGATGATTCTGTTCATCAGCGCGTTCTGCGCGGGACTGAGCGAATGGTTGTTGATGAATTCACCAAACGCCTTCATTGTCGCCTGATGGTCGAGTTTAATGATACGGCGCACCGACAGTCCGAGAGGAACGTCTCCGAACGCCTTCTGGTATTCCTCTCTGGAACCAAGCTCATGAATCATGATGTTTTCAAGGTTCGAGAAGTCCTTGCCGGAAAGTGGCTCGTTGTAGTGGAGTTTACGGAGGACCTCATCGTTGCTGTGCTCGTTGATGTATCGGTTGAGCTTCTGCTTGTAGTCTTCGTAATGCTCGGCTGTGTCGAATTCCCGTCCTTCCGATCGGTCGATGACAGGGTCCTTCAGGTCCGTGATGACCATTTTCCTGGCAGTGGAGTCCGCAATGAAGCGAATCAGATCGCGCAGTGTCATACGAATCCGCTCCAGTTTCTCAAGGGAGGCCCCATCGAGGTAATCCGGATTGTCGGCGACCAGTTTGATTTCCGTTTCCCGCTCTTTGACTTGAGGAATGGTCATGCGTTCCTTGAGCCTCGTGGCAATGGCACGAATTTTCGTCTTATGTCTCGCGGCGGTCCGTCCTCTGACGGAAGCCACCATAAGGCCGTACATCAGCGCGTCGAAACGTAACGCATACTCGTCTTCGCCGTCGTAATGCGTAAGAGGCGCGACTTCGCCGGTCAGGTCGTGCACGTCAATGTCGCTTAAATGTTCGAACGTTTTAATGTTCCGGTATTTTTCCACGTATTCACGCCGCAATCGCACTGATACCTTGGATTCGTCCAAGGATGCGACTTGTCCGTGAATGTCGTTGACGAGTTCGTCACGCCATGCCATGAGGTTTTCGTCGGAAGTGAATTCGCTCGACTGTAATGCATGGACCAGTTCGGTTTTGCGTGAGAATATCCTCTCACTGAGGGACGTAACCGGCTTCTCATCGGCATCGTTCTTCTGCTCGCGGAAGAATTCGAAATTACCGCAATAGTCGAAAATGTAGAAACGCTTCTTGTCCACGTATTCGCCGTCGATGCCGTCCACGCAGTCGAGTCCTTCACATAGGCGTGTGCCACGACCGATCATCTGCCAGAATTTGATACGCGAACGAACTTTTTTGAAGAACACGAGATTCACGACTTCCGGCACGTCCACGCCGGTGTCCATCATGTCCACCGAAACGGTGATGACGGGCATGGTTTTGCGTTTGAAATCCTGGATGATCGCGTGCGAGTAGTCTTCGCTGTGCACCACGACCTTGATGAAGCCGCCACGAGCAAGCTTGGGATATAGTGCGCCGAATCGTTCCACGATGAAACGCGCGTGTTTTTGGTTCTGCGCGAAAATGATGGTTTTACCTATCTGTTCTCCGCCCATGGTTTTGATGCCATGTTCCATGAGGTCTTGCAATACGGCGTCTACCGTGCCGGCGTTCATGACGAATCTGTTCAATGCGTCCGCGTCGATATGGTCGGGTACTTCGACTCCGCCCTCGCCATCGTCTTCGCCGAAATCATCTTCGTAACGTTCCTTGTCCTCTTCGGACAGGTCATCGTATGTGATGCCTTCGTCGGTGAATTTGGTTTTTGCTTCGATGTTGTAGAACGGTACGAGATAGTGGTCTCGTTCCACGGCGGTTTTGTATTCGTACAGATACGTTGGCACGCCATGTTCCGCTTGGAAGAAGTCATAGGTGTTGCGGTCCACTTCATCGCGTGGTGTGGCGGTCAAGCCTACGACCAACGCGTCGAAATGGTCGAAAATATCCTTGTATTTTTTGAAGATAGACCGGTGTGCTTCGTCCACGATGATCAGGTCGAAATGTCCCGGAGAAAACGCAGGCTTTCCGTCAGATGCTGTTTCGGTGTCGATTGCACCGATCATCGTCTGGTAGGTGGAGAACACAACCCGGGCGTCGACGTCGTGCTTGTTGTCGCACAGATTGCATAGCGACCAGTCGGGATAGTATTCGCCGTAAGCGCTTTTCGCCTGCTTGACCAGTTCGACACGGTCGGCAAGGAACAGCACGTTTTTCACAAGCCGCGCGCGCATGAGCACGTCGGTAAGTGCGGCGGATACGCGGGTTTTGCCTGTTCCCGTGGCCATGACGAGCAGTCCACGACGCTTGCCTTTCCACAGGTTATCGCAGAACGCTTTGATCGCTTCGATTTGGTAGTAGCGTCCGGCGACTTTCTCGTTCACCGGAACGGTCCGCGGATCGATGGCTTCCCTGCGCCGGTTCATAATGCGTTGCAGGTCATCCTGCGAGAACACTCCCCCGACCGGACGGGATGGACCGTTCTCGTCATCCACGAATTCCGTGGCGTATCCGTTGCTCAGGAAAATCAGCGGACGGTATCCGAATTCGCGTTCCAGACATTTCGCGTACTGTCTGGATTGTTCCAGTCCTTTCTTCGGATCATACGAGGTTCGTTTCGCCTCGATGATCGCCAGCGGCTTGCCGTCTCTGCCTTTGAGGTAGTAGTCGACATAGCCGACCTGCCCCTCATGGTCTTCCATACCGGTGACCTTGCGTTCTTTGACGACCTCAGCCTCGGAATCAACATCCCATCCGGCGAGCCGCAAATCAAGGTCGATGAACCGTTGCCGCGTCTCGTATTCGCTGATATCCATCTCGCTGTCCGGCATGGGTGGACGCGGAGCCTTCTGCACGGACAGCGCGGCTCGGGATTCCTCAAGCTGACGTTCGAGTTCCTGGATACGTTCGGTTTTGGCGCTCAGTTCCTTGGCGAGTTCCTGTTTCGCGGCGTCTTCTTTAGCTTGGACTTCCTTACGGGAGAGCGCTTGTTGGACGCACGGCACTTGTTTCGGATCGAAGACGCGCTTTTCGTACCATTTGCCGTACGAGTAGTCGATCCATTGGATGAACACGAACAGGAGTTTCAGATCGAACATCGCGTCCTTAGGACTGATGCGCGTCTTGCCATGGACGGTGATGTTTCCGGCTTTGACGATGTATTGGAACGAATCCAACATTTTCTGGTTGCCGATCGCGCGTTCGAAAGTGGGTTCGTGGATTAGCGATTGGAGATTGTCGCGATACGGCATTTGGATGGAACGGTCCGCCGCGTACACCCATTTCACCGCCAGTTCGAACGCTTTGCGCGTGGCCATGGCGCACATGGTCGGAGAAATGGAGAACGCTTTTTCAGCTTCGACGCATGGAATGGCGAACTGCTCGTAATCATCCTGACCCAGCAGGAACGAAAAATTGCTCATGATATGCCCCTCCAGCCCCATCACACCGCGGAAAACACCATATGAGTTCATCGTACCGCTTCCACGGCTTGCATAGGGTGTTATTCCAGTGTTTTTCCAATCGTTTCTAGTCTGTGTCAGCCACAGAAAAGAAGCTTGCATGCATAATTCCAGAGAGGCTGTTGAGAAGGTGGAGCATTCCGCCAAATCGCGATTTATCGACCTGCGCGACGAAAGCAGCAAATTTGTATTGAAGGCTTAACGGAGGAAGGGGAACTGTCATCGTCTCTAAGTCGTCTTTTGTAATTGCTTCTCTAGTTGCACCAGCCATTCTTGAATGTTCAAGAAGAAAACGCTGATATGAATCACTTGTAAAAATAGAATTTAAGACACGCGGCAACATTCTATTTGGATCACAACGCACAATAGAAACATGTTGATTGACACGGCCTCCTGCCAAATAATCAGGAAGAAGGCAGGAACGGGCAACTGATGCACCAGTGATATTCAAAAGAACGTCTCCCTTGTGCAAGGTAACATTATCCAGCTTTTTTGCTTGAATTTCATCGATATAAGCTAAATCTTTTGATTCAAAATAGCCATTATGAACATTCATGCTTCTAATCAATGGAATACCTGATGTTTTATAAGCAGCTTTACCGCCACGAGGCGTAGCGCCAGAGCCGAGTTTAGTGCAAAGAGAAGCTAATGTGATGCGCGCCCATCTGTTCTCTTCGACTGGGTCTCCGAACATTTCGATAAACCGGGATTTGACGAGAGCATCAAGGTCCATAAGATGCGATTCCGCTATCGTCACTTGATTCGAAATCATTTCGAGGTTCCGAACAATACTCCTTTGAATTTCTATCGAGGGTAACGTGACCTGCATATTACGCAAAATGGTCAGATTGATGTTGTTCTGTGCAGCGCCCCTGCCCGATGATTTCGATATCGATTCTCGGGATTTTAAATAATGGTATAAAAAATCGCGATCAAGTGAATCATCTTTAATTTTGAGACCAGCAATTGCTTGATTCGTTGTCGCAGGAATCTTCAAGATGCTCACAGCACCAATCGAAGCGAATATTGAATATAGCAGGGTTCCAGGCTCAAGCATTTTCACAGAAGAGTTGTTAAATCCAGCGTCTGTTATGCGCTCTTCAGTTGATGAAACATACTTTTCGGACATGTCTCCAATCTTCACCCAAGGTATGGTTCCATCTTTCCAGTATTCAGCAACGGAACGTTTGGGAGTTCCACCGGAGCATATCTCGCACAGCTCTCCGAGCTTCACTTTCTTTCCGACAAATTGGGGTTTGCTCGACTTCATGAGATGAATTTGCGGTGGGAACGCTTGACATTATCCTGATCAACCTGCGCATAGCAAAGCGTGGTGTCGATTTTGCTGTGTCCAAGCAATACTTGCACTTGTTCTATCGGCATGCCCTTGTCTATGGCCTTCGTAGCCAAGGTACGTCGGAACTTGTGCGGATGCACGTGTTTGACGCCCGAATCGTCGCCGAGTTTGCGGAGTCTGGCTTCAACTCCGCTGATTTCCAACCTTTTGAAGGGACGATGCAGGGAAACGAACAAGGCGGGCTCGTCATCCATTCGCTGTTCAAGGTATACGAGCAGATGAGTTTTCGCACGGGCATCGAAGTAGACTCGTCGTTCCTTGTCTCCTTTGCCGTGGACCACACATTCGCGTGCATCGAAGTCGATATCACGACGATTCAGCTGCACCAACTCGCCTACTCTGATGCCCGTAGATGTCAATAAATCAATCATCGCAAGATCACGCGCCTCTTTGCAGGAGTCACGAAGTTGTTCGAGTGATTCGTCCGAATACACGGGTTTCAACGTTCTCGAAGTCCTGATTTTCTTGATTCTACGTACAGGGCTTTTGTAAATGTAGTCTTCCTCTTCAAGCCAGGAGAAGCAACTGGAGATGACACGGCGGATGTTGTCGATTGTCGTCTTGCCTACGCGGCCATCACGCGAATATCGTGTGAGATAGTCGCGAATATCGTCGGTGGTGATGTCGTGAGCCGGCTTGGAGATTTCCGTAGCAAAACGGGACAATGTGGTCGCATAGTAACGCAACGACCGTTCTGAACAACCTTCGAGCTTCTTCGCGGCAAGAAACAAGTCTATGCATTCGGTCATTGTTTCGGGACCGCGTGGATTCCCACCTTTCTCAGTTAGACAGGCCACAAGCACCGTATGAAGTTCCGAAGCCTGCTCATCATTCAGCATAGGGGCCATAAGACGGTCAATTCGTTCGATTGTCTGTTGCATGAGAAAAGGCACCTCCTTGTTGGTTTCCCTACAAAAAAGGTGCCGTAAGCCATCGAGAACCTTGCAATATCAGGGTTTAACGAACTCTAATCTCCGAAATACTCCTGAGCGAGGCTATCGTAAAGCATTTGCAGTTTTTCGATCTGTTGCTGGGCGACAAATCGCGATTTATCGACCTGCGCGACGAAAGCAGCAAATTTGTATTGAAGGCTTAACGGAGGAAGGGGAACTGTCATCGTCTCTAAGTCGTCTTTTGTAATTGCTTCTCTAGTTGCACCAGCCATTCTTGAATGTTCAAGAAGAAAACGCTGATATGAATCACTTGTAAAAATAGAATTTAAGACACGCGGCAACATTCTATTTGGATCACAACGCACAATAGAAACATGTTGATTGACACGGCCTCCTGCCAAATAATCAGGAAGAAGGCAGGAACGGGCAACTGATGCACCAGTGATATTCAAAAGAACGTCTCCCTTGTGCAAGGTAACATTATCCAGCTTTTTTGCTTGAATTTCATCGATATAAGCTAAATCTTTTGATTCAAAATAGCCATTATGAACATTCATGCTTCTAATCAATGGAATACCTGATGTTTTATAAGCAGCTTTACCGCCACGAGGCGTAGCGCCAGAGCCGAGTTTAGTGCAAAGAGAAGCTAATGTGATGCGCGCCCATCTGTTCTCTTCGACTGGGTCTCCGAACATTTCGATAAACCGGGATTTGACGAGAGCATCAAGGTCCATAAGATGCGATTCCGCTATCGTCACTTGATTCGAAATCATTTCGAGGTTCCGAACAATACTCCTTTGAATTTCTATCGAGGGTAACGTGACCTGCATATTACGCAAAATGGTCAGATTGATGTTGTTCTGTGCAGCGCCCCTGCCCGATGATTTCGATATCGATTCTCGGGATTTTAAATAATGGTATAAAAAATCGCGATCAAGTGAATCATCTTTAATTTTGAGACCAGCAATTGCTTGATTCGTTGTCGCAGGAATCTTCAAGATGCTCACAGCACCAATCGAAGCGAATATTGAATATAGCAGGGTTCCAGGCTCAAGCATTTTCACAGAAGAGTTGTTAAATCCAGCGTCTGTTATGCGCTCTTCAGTTGATGAAACATACTTTTCGGACATGTCTCCAATCTTCACCCAAGGTATGGTTCCATCTTTCCAGTATTCAGCAACGGAACGTTTGGGAGTTCCACCGGAGCATATCTCGCACAGCTCTCCGAGCTTCACTTTCTTTCCGACAAATTGGGGTTTGCTCGACTTCATGAGATGAATTTGCGGTGGGAACGCTTGACATTATCCTGATCAACCTGCGCATAGCAAAGCGTGGTGTCGATTTTGCTGTGTCCAAGCAATACTTGCACTTGTTCTATCGGCATGCCCTTGTCTATGGCCTTCGTAGCCAAGGTACGTCGGAACTTGTGCGGATGCACGTGTTTGACGCCCGAATCGTCGCCGAGTTTGCGGAGTCTGGCTTCAACTCCGCTGATTTCCAACCTTTTGAAGGGACGATGCAGGGAAACGAACAAGGCGGGCTCGTCATCCATTCGCTGTTCAAGGTATACGAGCAGATGAGTTTTCGCACGGGCATCGAAGTAGACTCGTCGTTCCTTGTCTCCTTTGCCGTGGACCACACATTCGCGTGCATCGAAGTCGATATCACGACGATTCAGCTGCACCAACTCGCCTACTCTGATGCCCGTAGATGTCAATAAATCAATCATCGCAAGATCACGCGCCTCTTTGCAGGAGTCACGAAGTTGTTCGAGTGATTCGTCCGAATACACGGGTTTCAACGTTCTCGAAGTCCTGATTTTCTTGATTCTACGTACAGGGCTTTTGTAAATGTAGTCTTCCTCTTCAAGCCAGGAGAAGCAACTGGAGATGACACGGCGGATGTTGTCGATTGTCGTCTTGCCTACGCGGCCATCACGCGAATATCGTGTGAGATAGTCGCGAATATCGTCGGTGGTGATGTCGTGAGCCGGCTTGGAGATTTCCGTAGCAAAACGGGACAATGTGGTCGCATAGTAACGCAACGACCGTTCTGAACAACCTTCGAGCTTCTTCGCGGCAAGAAACAAGTCTATGCATTCGGTCATTGTTTCGGGACCGCGTGGATTCCCACCTTTCTCAGTTAGACAGGCCACAAGCACCGTATGAAGTTCCGAAGCCTGCTCATCATTCAGCATAGGGGCCATAAGACGGTCAATTCGTTCGATTGTCTGTTGCATGAGAAAAGGCACCTCCTTGTTGGTTTCCCTACAAAAAAGGTGCCGTAAGCCATCGAGAACCTTGCAATATCAGGGTTTAACGAACTCTAATCTCCGAAATACTCCTGAGCGAGGCTATCGTAAAGCATTTGCAGTTTTTCGATCTGTTGCTGGGCGACAAATCGCGATTTATCGACCTGCGAAACGAAGTTAGCGAACTCATTTTGCAGATTAAGCGCAGGAATCGGAATGCTCAGCTTCGCTAACTCACTTTTTGGAATATTGCTCATCGATTTTGCCGAACCATGCGCAAGCGACTGAATTGAATGCAGCAAAGGCCCCGCCAGTAAATAGGACAGATACATTGCATTTATAGGAGGCAAAGGATGCATACGAAAAATAATATCTGGAAACATAATATTTCCGTCTGTATGCTTAACAAGTACAGAACGACCAACAAGTTCAGGAGTATTCTTTCGCGAAAGAAGAATATCATTCGCATGTACTACTTTGTCAATCGTCAATGAAACGCTACGCGGAAGCGCCTTATTTTCATTCTCGCAATACACGCCTGAAGAAATAGCACTAAGCTTAAGGACTCCCGGCTCTGCCATTTTCCGAGAAAAAGCTAAACATTTTGGGCTCTTTCCTGCTTCAATGCAATCAACGCATTTGATTAGCGGCTTCGTCTCATAACAAGCGAAATCTCCGAATATCTCGACAAACCGGGATTTGACGAGAGAATCAAGCTGATCAAGTTGTTGTTTTGAGACTTTGATTTGCCGCTCAATAGAGGCAAATATGTCAACGATTCGCTTCTGTTCAGCTGGACTATGCAATCGAACAGGTAACTTCCCGTAATCCTTGAAGTAGATGTGGGGAATGGTCGACCCGGAGAAGCCATCTCCAAGATGCAAGGATCTTACAAGATGAAGGAGGTAATCACGATCGATCCCTTCACTGGGGATAAGCGCCTGCATGGTTCCGAGGACGGAGGTATTTGCTTCGCATGCGCTTGCTCTACCGACACCAGCGCCATCTTTTACCACGGCAACATAGGGCACGGCGTTTTGGAAGCTGGCCATGGTTCCAACAAGGCCCGATGCACCATAAACGGCATAAGGTCCATCATTGGAAACATCTTTCTGACGAAGAGACGACTTTCCTCTCGAACACAGATTGTTGAGCTTGACTTTTTGGCCTCTTTCCTCAACAAATTGGGGTTTGTCAGTCATTCTGGCCTCCTCCGAGCATTTTGTGCAGTTCCGCGAGGCTTTCCGTCATCTGCCTGTTCAAATCATCAAGATCGGCGAGGATTTCCTCAGTCGGTGGATATTCAATACGTTCGTACTTTGTTTCCGCGTACTTGTTGAAGCTGAAATCGTAATCGTTTTCCACGATCTCACTCTTCGGCACCAGAAAGCTCTTATCAGTACGGGCGCGCTGTTCTTCCGCGTCGAGGTTTCCCCATCGCTCGAGAATGTCGGGAATGTCGTTGTGCTTCTCGTCCGGGTCACGCTTGTCGTCGAGCGTGTATCCGTCACCCTCCATGTTGTAGAGCCAAACCTTGTCCGTGCCGCCCGCGTCCGTCTTTGTGAACACGAGAATAGCGGTGCTTACGCCCGAATACGGCTTGAATACTCCTGACGGCATGTAAATAATCGCTTCGAGCCTCTGGCTGTCCACCAGTTCGGCGCGCAACTGCCGGTATGCCTTCGAGTTGGAACGGAACAGCACGCCGTTCGGCACGATGCACACGCAACGGCCACCAAGCTTGAGCATGCGCAGGAACAATGCGACGAACAACAGCTCCGTCTGCTTAGTTTCCACAACCGCCTTCAGCGAATCATCGATGTCCTCAACATCCACGCTGCCGGTAAACGGCGGATTGGCAAGAATCAAATCAAACTTGTCGCGGATGGCGTTCAGACGGGACAAGCTGTCCTGGTTGCGGATGTCGGGATGATCGATGGAATGCAGCAGCAGGTTCATCGCGGAAATGCGCACCATGGTCTGATCCGTGTCGAAACCAGTGAACTGCTCGCCGGAGAACGTCTTCCACTGTTCCTCGGTCATCTCCTGGCCATGGTTCTTTCTGATGGATTCGGCTGCGGAAATAAGGAATCCCGCCGTGCCGCACGCCGGATCACAGATAAGCTGGCCGGGTTTCGGACCGGCAAGCGCCACCATCATGTTCCTGATGTGCTGTGGTGTGCGGAACTGGCCGTTCGTGCCCGCGGTATTGAGCTTGCTCAGCATGTATTCGTACAGGTCGCCAAGATCGTCAGCGTCCTGCACGTAGTTCGACAGCAGCTCGTCGATGCCGGAAACGGCCTTTTCAAGCGTCTTGGGCTTGTTGAAACCGAAGGCAGCGTCCTCCATGCTTTCCGCAAAGGCGTTATCCGAATGCATGGTTTTGATGAACGGGAACGCCTTCTGGCTGACCACGTCAAACATCTGCTCCGCAGGAAGATCCTTGAACCGGCTCCAACGGATTGCCTGTCCTTCCTCCGTTTGCGGGAACACATGCTTAGCAGTCATCCCCAGCATTTCCATGTTCTCGGCTTCGAGCTCCTTGTCATCCAAGGATTTCATGAACATGAGGTACGTCAGCTGCATGATGACCTCGATGGGGTTGGTGACACCACCCTCCCACATGCGCTGCCAGATGTCGTCAACCTTGTTCTTCGTCGCTCCGGTAATCATTTACTATCGTCCTTGCTTGTTTCCTACGTTACGTAGTCTACCGGCATTATCGTTTGGCCATCGCATCCAGCCATCCGAAATTATGTACATTCAACTCTCAACTAGCTCTCTCAGAGTTTCCCGGAATATGTGTTCTGCAAATCACGGATATGTTCGTGCCGAACTGCCTTATCTATAATATTCAGGCTTTCCAACCTGTCCGCCACTGCGTTCATGTCAAGCCCCATGCATTGCGGATGGTCAAGCACCGCAGATTTCAGATCATTCGTATGCACCACGAACTCGCGATCGGAATGAGTCTTCACTTTGAACTTGGTACGATTCGCAAAGCATACAATCGAGATGAAAACCGAATCTTCCAATCCCAATAATTCCTTCAAACATTGAATGTGCCCGTAATTCTGCCGCAAAGGCGAATGGATTTTTCTTTTGTTCTTGCCAAGGTACATGAACCATTCAGAATATTTGGAATCGCCGTAAATCGTGCCGGTATAGTTCTTCGTCTCCACCACGTAAATGCCATACACCGAAACAACCACATGATCGATCTGATGCAGTCCCGTCGAATCCTTGAGCACCAAATCGTTCAGCAAACGGTACTCTGATTGTGGCAGTTTCCTCAGTTCCTCACTAGCCCAATGCTCACCAGCCTTGCCAGTAATTTGATTGCCCCAAATCGTTACGATTGTCGCAAGAATCAGAATCGGCAGAACAATCGCGACATACCAAATAGTCAAATCCGACTGAGCAAAAGCAACGGTGGCAAAACGCATCACTGCGGCCCTTCTTCCTTGAACAACCCTCACTTGCAGCATACCCCCTCTTTCGCGTACGTCAGAGTAGAATGACAAAAACATAAAACATGCGAAAATTAAAATCACAATTCCTTAACAGGGAACAAAACAGAAAACGCGGAAGGAATGCAGGATGGCTGGAAAACATGTCCGAGTGTCCGCTGAAAAGAAGAGTCACGCTACGAAACGCTCTTTTTCATCTTCTGACGCAAAAAACATATCCCAGCAATGCCAGAAAATCCAGGAAGCGTTAAACGAAATCGCAAAATCCGACGCCATTTATCGGGAATCCATCCAGCAGGAGACAAACCGCTACGTTGCCACGCAAGTTCTGAAACTCATGGAGAAAATCCCGGTAGAAGAAGTCAATCGGGACAAACACGGCATCCGCGTGAAAGCGCTACGCGATAGTGGATACGTAACGTACGCCGACATGCTGACCTCGTCTATATATCAATTGGCGGCCATACGAGGTATCAGCGAAGACGGTGCGCGAATCATCAAACGGATCGTCAGCGAAGCAGCTGACAAAGCTTCTACGACAACGAAGTTGCGGCTCAGCGCGGATAATCGGACTGAGGACATGACCCGTCTGATAACCGCAGTATCCCAATACCAGCAGGCGAAACCGCTGGCAGAGGAAAGCAACCGGCTATCCCAGCAATATTCAAACACCATCCAAAACGCTCTGGAAGACATCAAGGTTTCAACCGGAACATTCCGTTGGCTGTTCGCGTCTCGACAGACAAAGCAAAACGCCATTGAGTCATACAAACTCCTTGAGGAGACGCTGCACGGTGAGTACGGGCAAACCGCGGAAAGGCTGCAGTCTGGGTCCGTCGCTATCGAAGCCCTTGCGGAAGACGATGCGTGGGATTCCTTCAAGAAACATCCCATCTCATATGCCAATACTCTTGAAGAAATCGTTCCGGGACTGCTGGGCAATGGCGATACCGTGTATGGGCTTCCGGAAAACCTTGCCAAAGAAGTTCAGGAAGAGTGCTTCTTTCCCGACGGATTGCTGTGCGATTTGCGTCGATACCAGGAATGGGGCGTGAAATACATACTGCATCAAAAGAAAGCCCTTCTCGGCGACGAAATGGGCTTGGGCAAGACGATTCAGGCAATCGCCACCATGGTTTCGTTAAGGAATACCGGGGCAACGCATTTCATTGTCATATGCCCGGCAAGCGTCATCGTCAACTGGTGCCGTGAAATTCAAAAGTTCAGCAAACTGCGAGTCATAGCAGTGCATGGCCTCAGTCGAGAATCAGCGTTGAAAGATTGGCAACGAACCGGCGGCGTTGCCGTTACCACCTATGAGACCACTGCGTATTTCAAGTTTCCCGACAATTTCACATATTCGCTGCTTGTGGTCGACGAAGCGCATTACATCAAAAATCCGAGCACGAACCGGTCGAAAAATACGAAGGCGATTGCGGAGCACGCGGAAAGATTGCTATTCATGACAGGCACCGCGTTGGAAAACAAGGTGGACGAGATGATCAATCTCATCAAACTATTGCAACCAAGCATTGCCATGCAAATATCCGGAATGAAGGAGCTCTCTTCGGCTCCCCAGTTCAAAGAGACCGTCGCCCCTGTGTATTACCGGCGCAGAAGAGAGGATGTGCTGACGGAGCTTCCAGAACTGTCGGAAATCAAGGAATGGTGTCAACTTTCCGATTCAGAAGAACGTAGGTACGAAGAAACGGTATTCCGCAAAAATTACAACGCCATCCGACGCGTGTCCTGGAACGTACCGGACCTGAAAGACTCTGGCAAAGCGAAACGTCTACTGGAAATCATTGAGGAGGCAAAGTCGGAAGGCAGGAAAGTCCTTGTCTTTTCATTCTATCTTGACATCATCCGGAAAATCGCGGGCATGTTGGGTAGCCAATGCACCGAACCAATCAACGGATCCATCACACCAACGAGGAGACAAGAAATCATCGACGATTTCGACAAGGCGCCTGCTGGGCAGGTTCTGGTGGCACAAATCGTTGCCGGTGGAACGGGACTTAACATACAATCGGCCAGCGTGGTAATCATATGCGAGCCACAGTTGAAGCCATCCATCGAAAACCAGGCGATTTCCAGAGCGTATCGAATGGGACAAGCCAGAAACGTTCTTGTCTACCGCCTACTCGCCGAAAATACGATTGACGAGAAAATCACGGACATATTGGCACGAAAGCAGGAAGTTTTCAACGCGTTCGCCAACGAATCGGCCGCAGCGGAAAACGTCGAAGTGGATGAGAAAAGCTTGGGCAACATCGTTCAGGAGGAAATCGACCGTATCAACCAAAAACGAAATGGTATGGAAACGTCGACGGGAACCGTAGAAGTGATCGCTGTGGACAGCAATCGCTCCCAAGGAAACAATCGCGATTAGGCACTTGTGTCTGACATTCCACATACGGCTGCAATATCGCAAAAACCTGTGGTATTTCGTGAGTTACGGCATAGTACAGCCAGTCGCAATCAGACTCATCGTAATCATGCGCAATCCAATCGTGCATGTCACACTTACCCCACACCAAGAAACATCTGGCTCCATATTCCGGAACTCGTCTGGCAGCTTCTTAGCTTGCTCCCCCGCTCGTGCAATCGCTATGGCAACGGCATTCCGCTTTCTCATCATTCTCAGCGAATTCCTCAGCGCTTAGCCCTCCAAGGAATCGTTGCGCATCATGAAGAGCGCGGACTATCGCGACGATATGCAAGGCATCTTTTTCCGTCGTTTTCATAACACACCTCAGATAATGCGGAACATCGGATTGGAGGTTATGGAATTGACGAATATCACACGCTGCATTTCAGCCA
>OLNY01000824.1_pt1 | contig 26874 bp, 18 predicted proteins | sample 1671981 | NCBI WGS metagenome assembly OLNY01 (sample SAMEA3136632, study PRJEB25190) | human gut metagenome | biome: human gut; feature: human-associated habitat; material: faeces | place: Austria | collected 2013
AGCCGTGGGTGTAGGGGTCAAATGCGATGGCGTTGACCTTAGACATATCAATTTTCCCATCCCCCATAACGCTCTCATCGGCAGTGACATTGACCACCTTGCCGATAACGCCGCATCCGTATTCATTGTTCTGATACTCGATGAACCTGCACTCCAGGCAGATCGGAAACTCGTTGATGAGAGTGGATCTACTGTTTCTGCTTTGCTGGCGGTCAGACCACTGCGGGCAAATTTATCGGTAACTTTATTGCCGGACTCTACGCCGAAATAGTCTGCTTCCACTATGTGGGCTGCATCGGCAATGCTGACGGTGAATGCTCCCCGTGCCTTGATGTTCTGTACGGTCTTGTGTGTCTCGGTGAGGTTCACAACAACGGTGTCCCGCTACTGCATGGTGCCCCATGCGGCGTTCATGACATTGTCGCTGATCTCCGGCAAGCACAAGATGGTCATTCTTTACTGCTTGATATGTCCCATGATATCAGAACTCCTATGAATGCAATCATTGGTTATGCAGAACTGGCGTCCGGACATTTGCCCCCTATCCGATATAGCCTCCGGCAGGGACAAAGCCTGCTGTTATAGGTTTTTGCTATTGTTAGAGCCGTTTTTCTGATATAATAAATATCAGAAAGGCGGTATTTTTTTATGATGACAAGAAATACAGATAAAAAACATATATAGAGGGGGTGAGTGCTTGAATTATCTGGTTATTGATTTAGAAATGTGCAAAGTCCCAAAGAATTATCGGGGAAAAAATTATAAGTATGCGAGTGAGATTATTCAGGTTGGAGCAGTTCTCTTAGATGAAGAATATAAGGAAATAGGAACTTTATGCCAGTATGTACATCCTGAGTTTGGTATCCTTGATTACTTTATAACGAATCTTACAGGAATTGAGAAAGGGCAGATAAAGAATGCACCGAAGCTGAAAGATGCACTTATTCATATGGCAGACTGGCTTGGAGAGCGGGAATATAAAGTTTTTGCATGGAGTAAAAGTGATTACTGGCAGCTTGACCATGAGATTAAAAGTAAGAAGTTAAATGATGAGAAACTGGATGAATTGATGAAGCCAGAGCGTTGGGTAGATTATCAGGAAATATTCGGGAAAAAGTATAACTTTGAGCAGGCAGTAGGTTTGCAGGAGGCTTTGATGCTATGTGATATTGAGCCAGATGGAAGAATGCATGATGGGCTGGATGATGCATGGAATACAGCACGTCTTATTGAAAAATTGGAAAAGAATCCAAATTATAAGCTCATTTATAGGGAACGGCAGGAGCAAGAAGATTCACAGCCATTAAAGGTTCGATTAGGAGAACTATTTGAAGGGTTGAATTTGCAGCTTGGATGATGAAGATGAGAGATAGCATGGATGGAAAATAAAGGGTAGATTATGGAAAATATAGATTTCATCACATATTGATATCCAGAATCATTAGCATTGAATTGCTCTATTTATAAAAATTAAATTATGGATTATTAAAGAAAATATAGCAATGCAGAATAACAGGAAAAGAGATTATTATGAAGAAAAAAATAGCAGTACTGTTTCCAGGAATTGGTTATACTTGTGATAAGCCATTACTCTACTATACAGGTAAACTTGCGGTAGCAAGGGGATACAAACTTGTGAAAGTAGAATATGGTAATTTTCCATCAGGAATAAAGGAAAATAAAGAAAAGATGGAAGAAGCTTTTCGTTGTGGATTAGAGCGGGCAGAAAAAATTTTGCAGGATATTTGCTGGGAAGAATATGAAGATATATTATTTGTATCAAAGAGTATAGGAACAGTCATATCTTCTGCATTTGCCAGAAGGCATCAACTCTCAGCAAAGAATATTTTATTTACACCACTTCAGCAGACATTTTTATTTGCAGATGGGAATGGGATTGTATTTCATGGAACGGCAGACCCGTGGGCTGATACAAAAGATATTACAGAAGGATGTAAAAAGTTAAATCTTCCTCTTATTTTGACAGATGAAGGAAATCATTCTCTGGAAACAGGGGATACATTAAAAGACTTAGAAAATCTTCAACAGATAATAGGGTTACTATTTAATTCATTAGACAAATAGTGGTTGCGGGGATTTGGGGGAGAGGGCAGAAGACATCAGCTTCTGTCCCCAAATCCCCTCCCCCCTGTTTAATTCACCTTCTCCAGCCACAGCACAGAAGCCAGTGAACTTCATAAGCCATATTTGTGGTCTCGGAGCAAGTGTTGGATGCGAGCGTGTGGAGCGAACATTCAACACGCCACGACTAAAAGCACAAATATGGCTTATGAAGTTCACTGGCTTCGTCTGTAGTTTATCTAATGAATTAAACAGTAATAAGAAAGGCGTGATTTTATGGGAAATTATATTACTACATATACGAGAAAACATTTTGATCCGATAAATCCTGATGCAGAATTAATTTGCATTGAGGATATTGCTCACGCACTTCCGATGATCTGTCGGGGAAATGGACATGTCAGCTCATTCTGGTCTGTGGGAGAGCATTGTATTTTATGTGCGAAGGAAGCAGCGGCAAAGGGATATTCTAATCGACTTGTATTGGCAGCTTTGCTACATGATGCGAGTGAGTGTTATATGTCAGATGTACCAAGACCTTTAAAACAGAATATGAAGAAGTATAAGGAATATGAGAATCATTTATTAGATGTTATTTATACGAAGTTTTTAGGTTTCACGTTAAACATAGATGAGGAGAAGTTGATAAAAGAGATTGATAATGCATTATTGTGGTATGATTTAAAGTATTTATTGGATGAAGAATCAGAAGAAAAGCAGCCAAAGCTGCATGTGAAGGTTGATTATACGGTGAGATCATTTTCTGAGGTGGAAAAAGAGTATTTGGGGTTGTTCGAGAAATATAGAGAGGTATAGAATATAAGAAAAATACTATTAAGAAATATATTCAAAAATAAATATAAATGTAATCAGATATATTTGAAGATAGTGAAAAAACTATAATAATATTGCGAAGGAATAGAGAGGAGATTGAGATGAACGTACAGATTTTTGGGACGAAAAAGAGTTTTGACAGCAAAAAGGCAGAGCGCTATTTTAAAGAAAGAGGAATAAAATATCAGTTTGTAGATATGAAAGAAAAAGGACTTAGTAAGGGGGAGTTTCATTCTGTATGTCAAGCTGTAGGTGGTTATGAAAAGCTGATTGACCCTAAGTGTAAGGATAAAAACTTACTGGCATTAGTTCAATATCTTTCTGAGGAAGATAAAAAAGAAAAAATTCTGGAAAATCAAAAGATTATAAGAACACCGATTGTCAGAAATGGAAAGCAGGCGACAGTCGGCTATGAGCCGGATGTTTGGAAAGATTGGAAATAGAAAAGATAGTAATAAGAAAATGAAAAAAGGATTGTCGTAAGATAGTTCTAAGAAAGGGTGTGAGCTACTCATGTGAGTTGTTTTGCACCCTTTAAATATTTGATCCTCTTACAGCAAGAAGACTTCGACCTCTAAGGTGGGAGATGAGTTGCGTCTGCTACCTATTTGATTTAGTTCGGCATTATAAGTCTGATACTGTGAAGAAAAATCTGTAAATAGAATTTTTCTATAATAATGATAAGCGGAAAGTTTTAAAAAGACATATATTCCAAGTATAAATCATTAAATGCTTTATGATTTGCAAGGCTGATTTCTTCTGAAATTTCTGGAATATGTGTAAAGCGATGGGATAATTCAGAGTTCATCGCTAACATGCCTGCGCCTGCGAGAGAGCTGTTTCCGACGGATATGATTCGGTCGTTCAGTTCTTTGGGCAGCATACCGATTCCGACAGCTTTGGTATAATTGATTTTTTGCCCAAAACCTCCGGCGAGGTATAGATGTGCAATTTGAGAGTAATCAATACCATAGGAGGTTACGAGGATTTCTATGCCGGCCCGAATAGCCGACTTTGCTAATTGAACCTCACGAATATCCTTGTTAGTAAATGAAATATTCTCTGTCAATGGATATCCATTATCGAAATATTTATCAGCAATCAATCCTGTGTTATCAACAATTTTTTCTTTTACAAGTTCATAGACTGTTTCAATGACTCCTGTTCCACAGATGCCAATTGGTTTTTTATTTGAAATAGTAGAAATGGCTGGATGATTATCGAAAATAGTTACGGTATCAATTGCGCCTGGAACACCGGCAATACCGTAGCGGATATTGCCGCCTTCAAAAGCCGGACCTGCTGCGGTTGAAGTTACGAGGAGTCGATCTTTATTACCGATAACCATTTCCCCGTTTGTACCAAGGTCTACGAGAAGTGAAACTTCTTCTTTTTGATCAATTCCGCAGGCTACAATACCACTGACAATATCGGCACCTACATAAGTACTGATCCCCGGAAGAATCGTCATGTTTTTGTAGGAATGCATGGAAATATCAACAGGGGTGAAAGGAAAGGATCCAAGACTTTCACAGGATAATTTCTGAAGTAAATGCTGCATAGTAGAGTTGCCGGAAATGATGACAGGAATAGAAAGTTTTGTGATATCTTTTCCTAGCTGAAATTGTTCGCAGATAGAATCTAAATCGTTTAATATAGTTCTCTGAAGCTCCAAAAGTCTTCCCTGATTGGCTATATCAATTCGTGAAAGGACATCGGTACCAAATATTCGCTGATGATTGATACTGGTTATGGTCTGTAATACTTTTTTTTGATTTGTATCAATGAGATTGGAGGCAATGGTTGTAGTTCCGATATCGACAGCGAGAGCAAGAGAATCATAACTGGAAATTTCGTTATGAGTGGATGAAGATGGAGCAGTAGCAATTTTCGAATCAGATTTTTCTGAAGATGGCTGCATTGAGATGTGTTGAACTGAGGCAGATTTAGATGAAGAGTCAGAGACAGTATCCGCCGCAGTAAACTTATTTGAAACAGATTTATCTGCCGACAGATTAAATGCAGAGGCAGCCTGAATCTGGTCTTCTTCATAATCTTCTATCTGAATAGTAAACTGCCCTTTTACATAAGCCTGACATGCCAGCCGCCAGCCTTCAGAGAGTTCTTTTGCTGAAAAAAAGGCAGCGTCATGTGTAGTATGGGCTGGTATATTATTTAAAAATTGTACCTTACATTTTCCACAGGTTCCTCTACCGGCACAATAGGCAGGTAAAAATTCTCCATTTTCCTGAAGGTGTGTAAGTAAAGATTTATTTTTATCGGAAATTGATAATTCAATTGTTTTCAATGGTGTTCCTCCTCAATTATTAATAACCATATTATAATATAATAATAGTTCCAGTGTAAATCCTTCAAAACTCCAACTCCTCGTAAACGCCATAAACATCTGAAGCCACTCACAGATAAGATATCAGGGCAGTTCTTTTTGCGTCTGTTATCGCAAATGAAAATTACTTTTCAATAGCAAACGGTTTGCTATACCATATTTTGTGATAGTTGGCGGTATCTTTATTTAGAATATCATTAAGCAATTTGCAGATATAAGTTATCTGGTCATTTGTGCCATTATCTACAGTTCCATAAATTTCTCCAGCTTGTATTTTCTGATTCATCTCTGGACTGTTATTAATTCCGAGAATAAGGGGGAGTTTGAGATTATGCTGTTTATAGTAATCGTAAACTCCAAGTGCCATGTCATCATTATTGCAGATAATGGCTTCTGCAGATTGGATAATGCTAGTATCCAGTTTTGAAAATTTCACGGAGGAAAGGTTTCTCTGCCAATCTGCGGAGAGATTAGTAAGCTGATTTAGAGGGAGGTTCTGGCTGCTTTCTAAAAAGCCATTTGTCCTTCTTACAGCATCAAAATGTGTCTGTTCTCCTTCGATTAGAATATAGTCCAGTTTATTATTTTTGTTTCGGTCCAGGTTTACTTTGTCTATATTCCATACATTCTGGAGCATGTCTGCCTGAATGGCTCCCGCTTTTTTTGCCGCTGTTCCGACGTACCATGTCTGTTTGGAGATGGATAAGTCCTTTTTATCCGCTTCTCTGTTAAATAAAATAACAGGGATATCGTGGTTTGCTGTCTCGTTTAGGACGCTGGCGGCGGAAGATGGAGTTACAAGGTTAATAAGCAGGGCATCGAAGTTTTGGGTGTACATATATTGAAGCTGATGTTCTTGCCGATTAGCATTTCCTTCTGCATCAAAGATTTCGTAAAGAACCTTTTTGCCAGAAAAAGAAGAACGGTCAATTTTGTTTTGGAGTTTGGTTACATAGTCGTTTATGAAAGTGTCGTCCATATCATAAACGGCGATGCCTATGTGGGTGTATCCATTCTGCGTTTGAGGTAATTTCCATATGGTTATGGTGCTTATCAGGATGATGATTAAGGTAAACAGGATGGAATTATAGCTAAAAAGATTTGTTTTCATAACGGAAATCCTTTCGTGTTCTGTATAATTTATTATCTGTAGTTGATAAATATTGACTAAATTTTTGGAAAACTATTATGTTTAGAGAGTGTTTGAAAAATCATTCCTGCAACCTGCACGCTCTAATTTACGGTATATTTTGTATTCATTCAGGCGAAATATACCGTAAATTGGGGTGTGTAGATTGAATTAAAACTACTCTTCTAATTTGTCAGTAGTGCATCTAATTCCCCGCTCTCAATAGCTGCCTTATCTACTTTATGACATGGAATAGATATATCTTTCATATATTTATTTCGTGAGTAAGTATCCAGCATTTGAATGCTTTCATAGCCAAGTTCGTATGTGTTTTTTATGTAAATGCAGTCTGTTTTGCCGTCTTGGATTTTCTTTATTACCTGTGCAGAAACAGGAAGAAGATAGTTTGAAGAAGGGCTGTTTTCAAAGGCTGCATAGTGAGAAAAGGCAGTTTGCATCGTGGCGGTAATTGCCAGTACATTATTGTAATCGTAGTGTTTTTCTTGTTGGGTTAAATAGTTTTCTGGATAAATTAACAGGATGCCAATTGCATGATTTTGTTCTTCATTAGCGATGATGGAAGATAGCTCATTTGAAGAAAGGCTTTTTTCATGCCACACGTCAAGTATAATAGAATTATTGTGAGCGTAATCTCGGATGGCATCTAATATACGGGAATTCTCTTTATTATAAGTGTAGGGAAGGATTACTGCTACCGTTTTTTTACTTTCGGTGTTTGTGCGTGTCATCATACATTGCGAGGAAAAAAAGGCAATGAAGAGTATTAAGATGATTACTAAAGCATATTTTTTCTTATTATTTTTCATCAGTTTCCTCCTGATTTTAATAACTTCTTTTAATTTAGTGTTATTGGCTACTGTCTATTTGGGCAGTTTTTTGTAATATATATTATAGATTTAGTTCAGTGTAGTATTGTTAGATTATTACAAGTTGCTGATTTTCTATAATTTTGTTTTATTGGATTCATCTGAATTTATCTCTGCAGTCTCCTCCAGTTTCGGAATAATTATCGTTGCGGTTGTTCCTTCATCTAATTCACTTTCAATAGTGACACCATACTGTTCACCGTAAATAAGTTTGATTCGCTCATCGACATTACGCACACCGATTCCAGAGCCTCGTTTGCTGGAAACAACCCGGTTGTGCATGATGTATTCCACAACTTTTTCTGGCATACCAAGTCCGTTATCGCTTACGTCAATGTGAATAAGGTTATCTTTTTCATAAACAGAAATAGTGATTTCGCCATCATCGTACACACCTTCCATACCGTGATAAATAGCATTTTCAAGTAGAGGCTGGATAGAAAGTTTGGGGCAGAGATAATGAAGAAGTTTTTTGTCTGCCTGTACGGAAAATTCAAACTTGTCCTTAAAACGGATATTTTGAATAGCGAGGTAACTTGTTGCGTGTTCCAACTCTTTTTCCAGTGGGATAATGTCTTTTCCCTGGCTTAAAGAAATGCGGAAAAACTTCGCGAGGGAGGATACCATTTGCTCGGCACCTTTATATTCGCCACTCTGTATCATCCAGATGATAGAGTCCAGCGTATTATAGAGAAAATGCGGGTTAATCTGAGACTGCAAAAGTTTTTTCTCCATTTTTCGTTTTTCCCGTTCATTTCTACGGATTTCGCCCATTTGGTTTTGTAATTTTTCTGCCATAATATTAAAATGTGCACTTAATGTTTTCAGTTCACCAATTCCATTTTCTGCGGCTTTTACTTCATAATTGCCCTTTCCGAATTCCTGCATGGTATCGAGTAATTGGTAGACAGGATTTGTGAAGTCATGGAACAGCAAAATGTCAGTGAAAACAAGAATAATTCCAACGATAAGCAGAAGCAGCCAGATTACATAATAAATACCCATATTTTCTGTGTGAATATTAAACAGGGAACTGACAAGGACGATATTCCAGCCGGTATAACCAATCTGCTGACGTTCGATCAGCCACTTTGTACCATGTAGCTTTTTGATGCTGTAATTGGTGCTGTTTAGAGCAATTTTAGTAGTGTTTTCTTTATATAAACCAGAAGAAATTTCTTTTATAAACGGATGATAAAGAAAGTTCGATGTATTATCAAGCAGGTAGCAGTAAGAGTTTTGCGTATTCTTATAATGCTCTAAAATTGCATCGATGGAATCGGTATAGTACTGCATTAAAAGAACACCGGATTTCATTTTGCCGTGATTAATGTACTCTACATAGCGGCTTATCTGAAATACCTGTTTTACGTTGTCGGGATAAACAAGTTTTTTTGAGCCGTAACAAATAGTTTCGATATTATCTTTTGCCTGAGTAAACCAGCTTTCATTTTGCATGGAAGTACTGGTTAAATTGTTAGAGTGCCATAAGTTTTTGCCATCTGTATCATATAAAGCGAGTCCATAGATTGTTTCTGAATTGCTGGTGATTTCATTTGCCAAAATAGTTTTAAAGTTCTTGTCCTGAATATCATATTTTTTGATTGTGTTGTAGTAAATGTTATTCATAATAGAATTGATTGAATCTATTTCATTTTCAATATTTTGTGCAAGTACATTTTTCTGCCTGCTGGTTTCTTCTATCGTTTTACGGACAAGATAGGTAGAAATATAATGAGAAAACAGTATCATGCAGCTTAAAATACAGAAGACAATCGAGATGGACATTATTAAAGGAAAAAGAACACGAATGCTTAATTTTTTATTGTTCATAAATAAATCCTTTCGTTTGTCAGGGAAGGAAATTTCCCGTAAATTGTGACGTACATCTTGCAAAAAGCATTTTTTAAACATACTCTGGATGCCGGGAGAAGGTCCTTTTAGTTATTTTCCCCTCCAAGTTTTCGGTATTTTACCGGAGAGATACCACAGTGCTTTTTAAATACATAGCTAAAGTAATTTGGTTCGGGGTATCCGACCATTGTTCCGATGACATGGCTTTTGTAGTCGGTCATTTTCAGTAACATTTTCGCTTCTTCCATGCGGCGGCTGATGAGGTAATTTAAAAAAGTAGTTTCCGTTTCCTGCTTAAAAATCTTTGAAAAGTAGGAAGAACTCACATGAAGTTCCTTGCAAATGGACTCTACGGAAAGGTCAGGTTCACGGAAATGTTCCTCCACTAATTTCTTTGCATTTTCTGCTAAAATAACGTTATTATCTACCTGCTTTTTCTGAATCAATGTACGCATGAGCTGAAAATAATTAATAAGCCAGTTGTCGAGCTCTTCGCCAGTGTTTAAAGAGAGAATTTTTACCGCCATTTTTTTGGAACCGGCAAATTCTTTATCAGAGGTAATCTGATATTTTTTATAAAGGCGGGCGAGGGAGAAGGAAATCTCTAATATGACGATCTGGTATTCATTTAAGTTGTAATGGGCTTCATGTAGATGTTCAAGCATATTTAAAACAGCAGTTTTCAGTTCTTCTTCAGAACAGTGAGTTATGATCTTCTCAATGGAATCTACTTCGGAATTCCAGTCATCGTCTTTTTGAAGCGGTGCATCCTTTTGGAGCGGAAGGATGTCATTATAGTAAGTATAGCTCTCATCTTGAATGACTACATTATAATCAAGTGCTTCTAGAGCCTGCTGATAGAGGACAGGAAGTGCCCTTAAACTGGTACCGCTGGAACTGATGCCGCAGGATATTTTCGTGTGAAAAATACGTTCGATAATGACGGAGGCCTCCTGTATAGTACGGGTAATCCGTTCAATATCGTGCTTTTTATTGCCACATAGCAAAAATACTTCTCTGTCAATCATACCGAAATGGTAGAGGTCCGTTATTTTTTCGAGAGATTCTTTAATCGTTTCCTTGATGGAAAGTTCGGAAAGAACATCATTTAAATCATTTTCACGAATCTTTACAGTAATGATGTGAAAAACTTTATAATCAAGATTCAGTTTTAAATTTTTCATTTGAAGAGTACAATAATCTTCGGTAAGAGTTTCTGTTAAAAGCTGTGTAAAAAACTGCTGCCGAAGAAGAGGAATACTTTCTGTATAAATGTTCTCCAAGCGGGTGCGGTTCATTTTCTCGGCATATTCTTTTTCGAGTTCCTCATGCATTGTAGTGAGAAGTTTCTGCATTTCGTTGTAGTCGATTGGTTTCATGATGTATTGTGAAACTCCATAGCTGATAGCGGTTCTGGCATATTCAAAATCATCCCAACCGGAAAAAAGAATAATTTTCGTGTTTATGTAGTTCTCATGAATGGTTTTAGAAAGCTCTAAACCGTCCATAAATGGCATTTTAATATCACTGATTAAAAGGTCTGGGTGATATTCTTCAATGAGTTCTAAGGCCTCTTTCCCGTTTTGTGCCGTACCAACAACGGAGAAACCAAGGCTCTCCCAGTCGATGCCGTTTTTCATTCCATATAATATTTGCTGTTCATCATCAGCTAAAATAATAGTAAAGTTTATCAAGATTTTTTCCTCATTTTTTCTGTAGTTTATTTGTGGTTATTTATATGGTATTTGATTTTAAGTTTGTTTTTTTATAGTTACGTTGTTGTGTGTTTTGAAATTTATTTTTTATAGTTGTTTTTCTATTTATTGTGTTATTTATTTTTGACATAGTTCTTTTGGTATGGATTTTGCTACTTATTTTATTATTTTGCAGCCGTTTAGATTGTACCATAAATAAGAGCAAGTCGATTACATTTTATATCAATCAACTTGCCCTTACTTATTTGCCCTATAATGTTTTATAACTGTTCCGAAACATAGAATTTATTTGAAATGTAAGTTTGTAAATTTAATGAATCGGAATAGTCAGTGTTATATACTTTGCACAGTATCCTGTTGTTATATTGCAGATAGCTCTGTATTTTTAGATTAATCTTATACCTTGTGTAATATTCTGCGATTATTCTTCAGCTTTACCACTGATCTTAGCAACTACTTTTTTCATAAACTCATCATTAAGCTTATATTTAGTCTTAAATACAACGTAAGCAAGAATGATGCCGAGAGCTGGTACAATGCACATCAGCACACGGATGGAGTTCTGTGTTGCTAAAGACTGTACTGCATTTGGAACGTATCCAGTTAACTCTAATACGAATCCGATTGCTAAAGCTGTAAAAGCTGCGGTCAGTTTTACGATTAATGTCTGAAGGGAGAATACGACACCTTCATTTCTGACACCTAATACATATTCGCCATAATCAACAACGTCTGCAAGGAAAACGGTAGCACATCCAAGTTCAAGACCTGTACCAGTTTTAACGATAATTCCCGCAATTGCAGTTAAAGGAATATTAGAAGGACATACAAATCCTACAATGAGCAGTAAGATAAGGCCGATTGGTGGAAGCGTACAAGCCATTAAGAATGCCTTTTTTCTGGATAATAATTTTGTGACTTTAGGGAAGATTAATAATCCAACTACCTCTGCAACAGATGCACTGATCATGAAAGCAGATAACATTCCGGCATTATTGCAAACATAGCTGAAATAATATGTAGCAACACCCATGATAGCCTGAATTCCAATATTGTATAATAAAATTAAGAGGACAGCCCATCTTAACTGGTCATTCTTTTTGATTACAGTGAAAATATCTCTGAATTTCATTTTCTCTGCAGTTCCGGTAGCCTGCTGTTTCTTTGGCAGGTTGATAACGCAGACAGCCATTGTAAAAATAAAGGTTGCTGCGATAATTAATGCGAATCTGTGGTAACCAGTATAGTTGCCGCCAAGTCCTTTGATAATCTGAACACCGAAGCCGGCGATGATAAGAGACTGACCGATGCTGGCAAAAATTCTTGGTAAAACAGATACTTTTTCACGTTCTTCCGGGTCGGAAGTTAAGTTAGGAATAATAGACCAATACGGAATATCCATAATCGTATAAGTCATTCCCCATAAAACATAAACGACAGATGCAAATACACAAAGACTTACACCTGATAAATGAAAGTCTGTAAATACGGTAATGAATACAAAAGCGTTAATCAATGTACCGATAACAAGCCACGGAACGAATTTACCCCACCGGCTTCTCGTATTATCAACAATCATACCCATAAATAAATCGTTAAAAGCATCCCACAACTTTGCAACGAAGAACATACTTCCGATAAATGCGGGAGCAACTTTAATAATATCTGTAAAATAAATCATAGAAAAAGTTGCAATCATTCCATAGATTAAGTCTTTTCCTAATGCACCAAAGGCAAAGCAGTACTTCACACGATTTGGTATTTTTCCTTGGTATATAACACCACTGTTACTGTTGTTTTCCATTTTTCCTCTCCTCTTTTTTTATTTGCGTGTTTCTTAACTTGATTGGAGTTTAGCATTTTAGAAAAAAGAATGACATTTGATATTCTATTTAAAAAATATGAATTTCTATTTTGGAAGATTGGATTAGAAGTGGGATTATGGTAGACTAATTGAGAATCACAGGAAATATTTTGAGAAAGAAAATGAAAGAAAATAGGAGAATATAAGAGAAAAATAAAAAAAGGGGCAAATAAAAAATGAAAGAAGATATATATGAAAATAAATGGGATAAACTACTGAAAATCCATACAATGGGACGCGATGATTCCAATGCAGGACAATATTATTATCCCTATGAACCAACGCCATATTCTGTATTAGAAAGGCTGGCAAACACAGGAATCATAAGAAAAGGCAATACACTTCTTGATTACGGGTGTGGAAAAGGCCGTGTAGACTTTTTCCTTGCCTATCAGACCAGATGCAGGTCCATCGGCGTGGAATATGATGAGAGAATCTACAATAAAGCAATAGAAAACAAAGAAAAAGCCATTTCAGCAGGAAGAGTAGCATTTAAAGCGGAAAATGCCGAATACTTTTCTGTACCAAGAGAAGTAGATAGAATTTACTTCTTTAACCCATTTTCACTTGAAATTTTGCAAAAAGTGATACACAGGATACTAGAATCCTATTACGAAAAACCAAGAGAGATAAAACTACTGTTTTATTATCCGTCAGATGAATATATTTCTTATTTAATGACCGTAGATGAATTTATGTTTGAAGACGAAATAGATTGCAGAGATTTATTTCCGGGAAATGATATGAGAGAGCGGATTGTGATATTTGGATTATAAATACTTCAATCAGAAAATGATATTACTTATCTATTATATTCGGTAATGAAATTGCGGCGTTTTTAATATCATTTTCATATAATATTATTGCAATGAGTAAAATAATTGCTGGAATATATCTTTTATACGATTTTATAACATTAATCTTATATACATTGATTTTATTTTTGTAATCTTCTCTGCTATCTCTCTGGATATTACAAAATTCAAAATTACCACAAATTTTAATAATACGAGGCAGGATAAAAATGGAAAATAAACATATTCAAAATAATAGAAATGAAAATAATAAGAAAAATGACACAACAAAAAAGATAGGGAAAATACATATTCAAGAAAATGAATATATAAAAAATCGAAATAATTTTTACAATCAGGAAGATATTCAAGGAAATGTACACTATGACAGTACACATAAAGAAGGACATTCTCATAAGCATGAGGAATTGTCAGAACATCAACATATTGGTAAATCAGAAAAGTCATCAGTGAATCAGCACACTCATAAATCAGGAGAAGCATCAGTGAATCAGCACACTCATAAATCAGGGGAGTTGTCAGTGAATCAGCATACTCATAAATCAGGAGAGGCATCAGTGTACCAGCATACCCATACCCATGTAGATGCAAACGGAAACGTTTACACTCATACACACACCCATTCGCCCCAAATCGTGAAAAACGAACTAAACCGCATTGCCCGGATTATAGGTCATATGAAGTCTATAAAAATTATGATTGAATCTGGAAGAGACTGCAGCGAAGTGTTAATCCAGCTCGCCGCTGTAGATGCCGCAGTCAAGAGCCTTAGCCGGGTTATATTGAAAGAACATATGTCAACTTGTATTGTTGATGCGATAAAAACGGGGGATGATGAGGCGATTGAAGCATTGAATGATGCGATAGACAAGTTTATGAAGTAAATTCTGGAGTTCGTCTGCCTCGCCAGCTCGGCAATTCAAAATTCACCATTGACATTTGGAAAGAAAAGGATTATTATATGCAAACAAGTTCGTTAGTGAACTAATTGCCGAAAGGCAACCTAAGGAATATGAAAAAGATACATAACAGGAGGATAAAACTATGCGGGATTCGTTAATTAATACCTGTGGAATGAAGATGCGTAAGCTTCTTGATAAAAAGTCAGAGGTGTTTGCACAGAAATACGGAGTGAGAAATGTAGAACTGGAGATTCTTTTATTTTTATATCATTCACCATGTGGTGATACAGCAAAAGATATTGTGGAGGAGAAGAATTTATCCAAAGCACACATTTCAAAGTCTGTAGATAATTTACGGGCGAAAGGTTTTGTCGTTTTGACAGAGGATGAGAATGACCGCAGAAAGAGACACATTGAGTTAACTGAGAAGGCTGTGGAAGCAGCGAAAAATATGCTGGAGGTTCATAATGAATGTAAAGAGGTTGTCATGCGTTATGTGACGGATGAGGAGAAAAAACTTATGAACCAGATAATGCAGAAGATGCTTCGCAGTCTGGATGAGGAACTTCAAAAGTAACAGAATTACTTTACGGAAATATTTACAGATAGCATTTACAGGAAGTATTTTTAATGGCATCGACTGATAATGCCACTGGAAAATGACCGGGAGAAATTTTAGATAATTTTTGGAGTATTGATGAAGATGATGACCAAAGAGTTAGTCAGATTAGAAGAAAGGAATGCAGTATATGAAGTCAGTGGCAATAGAAAGGGAATTTGGCAGCGGAGGACGGGATATCGGAATTCGCATCGCGAAAGAGGCACAGATTCCTTACTATGATGGACAGTTGCTGATTGAGGCCGCGAAAGGATATGGCATAGAGATTGCAGCTCTTAAGGAGTTTGACGAGAATAAAGTAGGAAGTTTTCTCTATAATATCGCGATGATGGCAGGCTATAATCAGTATGAAAATATGGCGAAAATTAATGAGATTTTCTATGGAATGAAAGAGACAATCAAGAATCTTCATGCAGAAGGTCCGGCGGTTTTTATCGGAAGATGTTCTACAGAAATTTTGAAATCCTGCGAAGATGTTGTGACAGTTTTTGTTCGCTGTAGTGATAAGGAGAAGAGGGTACAGCGCATTTTTGATAAGGAAAATGTAGACACGATGCAGAAGGCACGTCGTTTAATGGACAGAAAGGATTGGGGCAGGGAAAAGTATTTTAAGTTCTGGACGAAAAAGGACTGGAAGGACGAGAAGAACTATGATCTGGTTCTTGATACAGCGAAGTTTTCTTTGGAGGAGTGCTCAGAGATTTTATTGAAGAGGATGAACGAGTAGGCATTGGAAAGTATAATAATAAACGATGCTGATTTTTGATGAACATAGTAGTCAGAGTAAAATTGTTTTGACAAAAAGTAGTTGGAGGACATAAAGAATGACAAAAATATTTAAAAATATGGCCCCATACTGGTATATGATCGTTGCGATTGTGCTGTTGCTTATTGTGCAGGCGTTTGGCGATTTGTCGCTGCCGCAGTATACGTCAGATATCATTGATGTGGGAATTCAGAATAAAGGTGTGGAGCATATTCTTCCTGTGAAAATGACGGAGGATGAGTATGAGATTTCGCAGTTGTATATGACTTCGAAAGAGAAGAAAATATGGAAAGATACTTATGAGAAAAAAGGTGAGTATTACATTTGCAAGGCGGAAGATGAGGAGAAGCTGGATCAGTTAGATGATACATTTCTTACAGCGATTTTCTTAAATCATAACATGTCAAATGTAAAAGAATCGCAGTTTAAGAAGATGATTAAGAATTCGATTGCTTCGAATCCTGCGATGACTCCGATGAAGGATAAAATAGATGATATGAGTGTCGATGAGATTGGAAAGATGCTCAACATGGAGTTTAAAAGCTTTCAGGAGGAAGATGATAACGGGAAAAAGGTTACTTACGTTGATGTGCGCCCAATGCTGTATCAGATGAAGCAGACAGGAATGATGAGTGCCAAAGATATCCAGAAGTCCAGAGAAGAAATCGAAAAGAAAATGAATGATATTGGAGAGAGTACTTTATTTTCTACAGGTGTTGCCTATGCGACAAAGTGTGATAAAGCTGCAGGAGTAGATATCGATAAGATACAGACAGATTATCTCTGGAAAGAAGGCGGCCGTATGCTTGGAATTGCATTTATGATTCTGGTAGCGGCGGTTGGAGTCGGTTTTCTTGCTTCTAAGGTAGGTGCGAGTGTTGGTAGAGATTTGCGAGGAAAAATCTATAAAAAGGTTATGGGATTTTCAAATGCGGAAATGAACCGTTTTTCTACAGCATCTCTTATTACAAGAAGTACAAACGATATTCAGCAGATTCAGATGGTTACAGCAGTTATGCTGAGACTTCTTTTGTATGCACCGATTATCGGAATTGGTGGAATTATTAAAGTGTATCAGACCGGAGCAGGAATGGAATGGATTATTGCTCTTGCGGTTGTTGTGATTCTCGGATTTGTTATGCTGCTTGTTTCGATGGCGATGCCGAAGTTCAAAATTATGCAGACATTAGTAGATGGTCTTAACCTTGTTTCCAGAGAGATTTTAACAGGACTTTCTGTTATTCGTGCATTTGGCAGAGAGAAAACAGAGGAAGAGCGTTTTGACGAAGCGAATAAAAAGTTAACAGGAACACAGCTTTTTACAAACCGTATTATGACGTTTATGATGCCGGGAATGATGTTTATCATGTACAGTGTTACCATTCTGATCACATGGGTTTCCGCACAAAAAATTGATGCGGGTACGTTACAGGTTGGTGCGATGACAGCGTTTATTACTTATGCAATGCAGATCGTTATGGCATTTCTTATGATGACAGCGATGTCTATTATGGTACCAAGAGCGGGTGTTGCAGCAGATCGTATTGATGAAGTTCTTAAGACAGAAGCTTCTGTTCAGAATGTGAAGAAGCCAGAAACGCTTAAGGAGCATAAAGGTGTTCTGGAATTCTCACATGTAGATTTCAAGTATCCGGGAGCAGAACATAACGTGCTTTCTGATATTGATTTTAAAGTGGAGCCAGGCAAGACAACGGCAATTATCGGAAGTACCGGCTGTGGAAAGTCTACGCTGGTTAATCTGATTCCAAGATTTTATGATGTGACAGGTGGACAGATTACATTAGATGGCAAAGATATTCGCCGGATTTCTATGGAAGAACTTCGAGAAGAAATAGGATTTGTACCACAAAAAGGTGTTCTTTTCTCAGGAACAATCGCTTCTAACCTGCGATTTGGAAAAGCAGATGCGACAGATGAGGATATAAAAGAAGCAGCAGAAATTGCCCAGGCGACAGAATTTATTGAGACGAAAAAAGAAAAATACGACAGTCCGATTGCCCAGGGCGGAAGTAATGTATCTGGTGGACAGAAACAGCGTCTTGCGATTGCAAGAGCGATTGCGAAAAAGGCAAAAGTACTTGTATTTGACGATAGTTTTTCCGCACTTGATATGAAGACAGATGCAGCACTTCGTAAGGAATTAAATGAAAAGGTGCAGGATGCATCTATCGTAATTGTAGCGCAGAGAGTCAGCACGATTTTACATGCAGATCAGATTCTTGTTTTGGATGATGGAAAGATTGTTGGAAAAGGAACACATGAAGAACTGCTGAAAAACTGTGAGGTATATCTTCAGATTGCTAAGTCACAGCTTTCTGAAAAGGAGCTTGGACTTGAGAAATTAGGTTTGGCAGAAGAAAAAGTAGAGAAGGAAACAAATAAGAAAGAAATCCTTTCTACCAAAATTGATGAGAAAGAAAATAACAAATTAAAGAAAAAGTCTGATGACAGGAAGTTAAAACATAAGAAAGGAGGTAAGTAAAATGGCTGAAAATAAAGCAGGAACATCAAACAGAGGCCCAATGGGTGGTCGTGGTCCGATGGGCGGCGGAAGAAGAATGATGCAAGGTGGAGAGAAGGCAAAGAACTTTAGTGGTTCTTTTAAGAAACTCATTCGCTATATTGGAAATTATAAATTTGCGATTCTTGCGGTAATGATTTTTGCGGCAATATCTACAGTATTTTCAGTAGCTGGACCAAAGGTTATGGGAAAGGCAACTACTGCGCTGGCCGAAGGCCTGATGAAAAAGATTGCCGGAACAGGTGGGATTGATTTTACCCGTATCGGAAAGATCCTTTTGCTTACTTTAGGATTGTATCTGACAAGTACAGTGTTTAACTTTTTACAGGGATGGATTATGACAGGAGTAACACAGAAAATCTGTTACCGCCTTCGAAAAGAAATCTCGGAGAAAATTAACCGTATGCCGATGAAGTACTTTGAAAGTCGTACTTATGGTGAAGTTCTTTCAAGAATCACCAACGATGTAGATACATTAGGTCAGGGATTAAACCAGAGTGTAACGCAGGTTATTACTTCAACAGCAACGCTTATTGGTGTCGTTGTAATGATGCTCACCATTTCACCGTTAATGACATTAATTGCATTTATCATTTTACCGGTATCGGCAATCTTAATGTCTACAGTCGTAAAGTTTTCTCAGAAATATTTCCGCACACAGCAGGAATATCTTGGACATATTAATGGACAGGTAGAAGAAAGTTATGGTGGTCATCTGGTCATTAAAGCATTTAACAAAGAAAAAGATATGGTAAAAACATTTGATGAAACCAATGGAGTCTTATATGAATCCGCATGGAAATCTCAGTTTTTGTCAGGTTTAATGCAGCCAATCATGGCATTTGTCGGAAACCTTGGGTATGCCGGAGTTGCTATTTCCGGTGGACTGTTAGCAATTAGAGGAACGATTGGTGTCGGTGATATTCAGGCATTTATTCAGTATGTAAAGAACTTTACACAGCCAATCCAGCAGATTGCTCAGGTTATCAATCAGGTACAGTCCATGACAGCAGCCTCCGAGAGAGTATTTGAATTCTTAGAAGAAGAGGAAGAAGATCAGGAACACGAGGGAGCGGTATCTGTAGAAAACGTAACAGGAGAAGTGAAATTCTTTCATGTGAATTTTGGCTACAATCCAAATCAGACGATTATCAACGATTTTTCTGTAGACGTAAAGCCGGGTCAGAAAATCGCAATTGTCGGGCCTACCGGTGCAGGAAAAACAACAATGGTGAAACTGCTTATGCGTTTCTATGATGTAAATAGTGGTCAGATTCTTTTAGATAATCATGATGTTCGTGATTATAACAGACGTGATCTTCGTAAAGCATTTGGAATGGTGTTACAGGATACATGGCTCTATAAAGGAACTATTATGGAAAATATCCGTTATGGACGTTTGGATGCAACAGATGAAGAAGTTATCGAGGCAGCAAAAGCAGCTCATGCAGATAGCTTTATCCGAACACTTCCAGGCGGTTACAACATGGAACTTAATGAAGATGCAAGTAATGTGTCTCAGGGACAGAAACAGCTCCTTACTATCGCAAGAGCTATTTTGGCAGACAGCAAGGTAATGATTCTTGATGAGGCAACATCTTCTGTAGATACTCGTACAGAGGCTCTTATCCAAAAGGCTATGGATAATCTTATGGAAGGCAGAACGAGTTTTGTAATCGCGCATAGATTGTCTACGATTAAAAATGCAGATGTGATTCTTGTGATGAAAGATGGAGATATTATCGAACAGGGAAATCATGAAGAGTTACTTGCGAAAGGTGGATTCTATGCTCAATTGTATAATTCACAGTTTGAAGAAGCTGCATAATAGAGTTTGAATTCTGGTTTGCCGCAGGCAAGGAGACGCTCTCAGTAAATAACCTATATTTGTGACTTTAGTCGCTGCGGTTTGAATACTCGCTTACACACGCTCGTATCCAAACCTTGCTCCGAGGCCACAAATATAGGTTATTTCCTTTTCTGACTTCGTCTATCAGTTTTCCCGACCCTGCAAATCAAAATCCAAGTTTGTTAAAGTAAACAGTAAAGAGAATCTAATTTTTAGATGTCTGATAATATACGAATATCGTTGCTATTTTATCCATACATTATTTTTCATCTATTATTTTTTCACAAACTTACATTTTCCGAGTCCATACGTAGATAAGAGTTTCTTATAAACTTTATATTTACTCTTTGGAACGTACACTTTCGCATGGTTCACACAAATAAATACATGTGGGTCTTTTAAAGTCTTTAATTTTTTCCCTTTGAAAACTATCTTTGTAATCTTTTTGTTATTACAAAATGCATGGGCACCAAAGAAGGAAACATTCTTTCCAACTGTAAGCTTTTTCATGTTCGCACATCGATAAAATGCTTTGTGGCAAATCTTTTCTACAGAATCTGGTATGATGACTGTTTTAATCTTTTTGTTTGCTTCAAATGCTCTCGTTCCAACAGAAGTTACATTATACTTAATTCCGTTCCATGCTATACTCTTTGGAAATGTGACGTTCTTTGCTCTGCGTCCTTTGATAAAACCAGCCACTTCCATCTGACCAGTTCCGTCTACGCTGGAATCTGTCACTTTATAGCGATAGATTCCACTTGAAATCACGTCACCCTGACGAAGTCCCACTAATACATTACAAGATGCTTTCTTTCCACTCTCTGTTGTAACAGTAATTACTGCTTTTCCCGGAGCTGCTGCGCTAACATTTCCATTCTTATCGACGGAGGCAATCTTTCGGGCTGTACTACTCCAGCTTAACTTATCTGTGCTATTAGATGGAGATACGATAGCTTTTAGAACTTCTCTGTTCTTTGGAGCAATTACCAGATTATTTTTATTGAGTTTCACGCCAGTTGCTGGAATTTTATTACTTACAGTAATCTTTCCTGTCGGTTCATCCATATAAGTATCTTTGATTGCATATTTTACTGTATATACTACATCTGACTTTCCACCAATGTTCGATGGAATATCAAGTGTGGCACTCTGACTGTCTGCATTTCCACTGGTACCAGCTTCCGTAATCAGTCTGCCATCTGCATCAAACAATCCAGCCTTCATGTTATCTTCCAGACATTTTCCTTCTAAAGTGATTGTGTTTGCTCCTGCAGTAGCGATCATTTTTTCTGTGTTCTTTAAGGCCTCTACTTTCGGGCCTACCCAGATTTTTACGCTGGAAATGATAGTATTACCATTCTCATCCTGCATCTCATTGGTTGTGCTGCTATTTACAGCCATTGCAGAAATTGTAATATAGCCATATTCATCATATGTCTGAAGAATATTCTTCGCTGTATCAAGCTTGCAATTTATTCCATTGGCATCTAATGAGAAAATAACTTTAGCAGGATATGCTTTTAAATCTTCCTCACTATATATTTCACCTAACTCATCATAGCAAGTTGCTTTCAGTGCCGTTAAATCCAAAGTACTGTTAAATGGAATGGCCTCCGGTACTTCTTCTAGCGTAATCTTCTGGAGAGAACGTACTCTAGGAACGCTTAATTCTACTTCATTACTTACCACATTCTGGTTCAGCTTATTCGTTGCGCTGACTGCAATATTCGCTTTCTTGCCTGCTTCTACTGCTGCGATAACTTTATTGTTCTCAAAACGGAACGCTTTTTCATTATCCGAATTCCATGTAATGTCTACTTCATCCAGTCCATATTCCTCTCCATACTGGTCAAGACCTTTTACAGTGAAGTATTCATCGACATAAGCATTCTCTCCGTTTTTCAATGTACTTTCTGCATCTTTCTTCTCTAACTGAAGGGTATCCAGTACAGGCTTTTGTCTTACAGTTAAAGTAAACTGTACTGCCTGTGCTTCTATTCCATTCTTATTAGTAAACGTTCCCGTCAAAATAACATTGCCAGTTTCTCCATAGCCAAGTGTTCCCTCCGCTACAGATAACGTCTTTTTAGCTGCACTAAAAGATGCCTGTGTACTCTTAATCGTTCCTTTATCTGTCAATTTCCACTGAATGCTGTCAATTTCTTTCTGCGAAAGAATATATGCCTCTCCATTCTGATCTTTTGCTGTAAAGTTTACTTTCGTAAGATCATACTCTTCTCCTTCTCTTACTACCGCCGAGTCACCGGTATATAATTCCTTCACATATGGTTTGGTAACAATGGCAAAGTCTATTACATTCGATTCTATCTTTGCATCATCTTTGCCTACGATTAACTGAAGCGTATCAGAACCTTTTACAAGACCAAGTAAAGTATCTCCTGTAACTTTAGAATACTTTCCGCCTGTCAGCCATTTGTATTCCTCTTTTGTCCAGTCATACTCGTCTCCATACTGATCAAGTGCAGTTACTTTTACATCTTCTTTTAAATCGCTGGAATAAGAATCTCCAATACCGATTCCGTCTTTTTCAATATCTGTCTCAATATTAAGTGAAGTCAGCTTCCTTGTCGGTTTTACTACCAGTTCTAATACATTAGATTCTGCATATACCGCTCTGCCTTTTCTTGCTCTTGCCTGAATCTTATAGGTTCCTGCCTTATCTATTGGAAGTTTATTCGCTACCAGATAATCAGAGAAACTATCTTCTGCTTTTTCTCCTGCAAAATCAATATGCCATTTTACATCAGAAAGATCATTCCATTCGCCATCATACTGGTCAAATGCTTTTACTGTAAGTTTGGATAAATCAATAATGTCAGGAGTTCCTTTGTCTTTGAAAATAAAGCTTTCTAATGTAGCTGGTTTTGTATCATCAGAGATCTTAAGCGTTGTCAGCGCTTTTTCTGGAAGTGCTTTTACACTAATCCATTCTGAATGTTTGCCTCGGTATGTTGCCCGAATCTGATAGGTTCCTTCCTTTGTAAAAGATACCCGGTTATTCTCAAGCCTGATTCCATCTTCTTCGTCAAGTCTTGCTTCCCATACGATAGGTGCACCGGAAATCTTCTTATCTGTACTGTCTACTGCATATCCCTTAATGTCTTCGTTACCAATCAGATTGACAGGTTCCTCACCAACATATGTTGTCGTAGTTCCCTCTGCCTGAACACTTCCGTCAAATGGTTTTGCTGTAACATTTACCTTAATTTTTGCTGTTGCGTCAAGTCCTGCATTCGTAGCTGGTTGTTCATTCTCAAGACTGGTATATGTAGTATCATCATCAATCATATACTTAAGATACAGGGTTCCTTCTTCGTCTCCTGCTGTCAGAATCGCTTCACCATTTGCTTTTTCCTCTGTAAGAGATGCAATATTACTGCCTGTCAGTTCCTTACCATTCTGATCAATAAGTATCCAATGGCCCTTATTCTGGTCAAATCCATAATACTCTACATCATTCTTGTTACTGCCTTTCAAGGTAACTGTACTAAGATCAAACGTATCTCCACTAATCATATTCAATGTCTTCACGCCATTTGTGACGCTGATTTTCTTTAATGGATATAATGGTACAATTTCCTTAATATTTGAATTCATACTTACTGTATCATAATTAAGTACACCACCTGTGACGGACATCGGACAATGTGTTGACAGCCAGGAAACCTTATTTATAAGACTGTTGTTTGTTCCAGCTGCTGCTCTTTGTGCAGTATTGGCAGACTGTTTTACGGCCTTATTTGCTTTCTGATTACTATTGGCACGCTGTCCTGTTGTTCCACTTTCTGGTGCATTTTCCGTATAGTAGAAATTCACGCTGTTCAGCGCATCAAGTTCTTCCTGAGATACGCCCTGTTCCGCTAATGACTTCTTTTCTTCCTCACCAATTGGCTGAATCCATTTGTTATAAGTATCTCCATTCGCATTATAATTTATGTCATTATCTACTTCTTCACCATTACTATCCTTCACAGTTTTGTCATATATCGTATACTTCTTTGTATTTTGTGTCATCGTTGAAGGAACTTCTATTAATGATTCATAGCCAATCGGATATTCTGTTCCAGAAGGTTCGGATGAAAAAGTTTGCTGAATTACACCGTCCTCATCTACAAGAATTCTATTTAGTGTAACTTTCGTCTTTTCATCTGTAAGTTCTTCTTCCTTAATCGTTCCGTTTAAAATATCTTTCCATTCCAGTTTCTCTAATTTATCTGCCGGATTTCCATCAGACCGTTTCTTTGTCCATCCATAAGTCTGTCCATATGCCTGCTCGTAATTTGGTGTCGCGGTATATCTTACTGCACGGTTATAAAGATTATCCATTGCTGTCGTTCCGCCTTTTTCAGACTCAGAACCAAAAATTGTGCTGAAATGACTCTGACGATAGCCTGCCGTAGAGAATGATTGTATTTTCATATTATCATCATATACAGTGCCTGATAAAGAGAAAACCGCTACTTTATAAGTAATCGCCACCGGACAGTCATAACCAAGCTGCACATTTGTTACTGCCTTAGAAGATTCCATTCCAACCGCTGTCTGTGCCGGAAGTGACATGCTGGAAGAAATCGTATTCTCGGAAGTCTCACTATATTCTTTTGTTTCAGAATATGCTGTGGATAATGCCTGCTCACAGGTCACCTCCATTTTTAAAGTCTGTTCCACCTCTGCAATCAGCGGAATCTCTCCGGAAAGTGTTGTTTCTGAGCCAATCATCTCACTGTAAGAATAACTTTTTCCTGTCTCTAACGTATTAGAAGTCGTCAGGGAATTCGACTGTTTAAATTCCATTCCAATATCTGCTTCCTCTTTCGACTCATTCTTATAATAACTCAATTTAGGATTCGAGTTGGCATTTGTCTTATAAGTGACACCCGCAGCCTGTCCATTTACTGCTTCTTTTAAAGAATCATACTTCTGTGCCTTTGTAATATACTCTAACCCTTCTCCGGCAATTACCGATAATTTGAAATCATAAAAAGCCAGTCCAAAAGTGTTATAACAAAATCTTGGTGTGGATCCTACACGGTCCACGCAAGTTACAAGCGAATATAAAACATCCTGCGTTGTGTCATCATCAATCTGCTTTAACGCAGCATCCTGGCCTTCTGTACTGTTAAGAATGCTGCTTCCACTAACCTTTCGATTAATTCCGGAAGCAATCTCTTCTGCTGCCTGCTGACGAACACTCTTTAAATTCTTAGCATAAGCAAGTCCTGTCCAATAGGTATTATCTTTTCCACTCTTTCTATCACTCTTAGGTTCTTTTTGTGATAGTGCATAAGCAACATCAGCATAACCATTTCTTGTACGGTTTTCTTCCCCAGTAAAGTTCTTAGCAAAACCTCCACAAAAGCAGCATATTTGTTATGGGTTCCATAAATCTGCTCTGCCAGAGATGCCCACTGTCCAATCAGACTGTCTGTTCCACCATCTGTTTCATTCCCACTTTGGAGTACGGCCTGTAAAAATGCAATCTGGTTGTTCGGATCTACGCGATCTGTCACACTGCCATCATGAATATCAAAATACTTCTTATCATTAATAATGACAGAGCGAATCCCTACACGATTCTTTGTTTCAGTTCCATCACCATCATATCGATAAAGAACAGATACATTGGAAGCCGCCTGTGTTATCAGCGGAGCGGATAACCCGAATACTGCTGTTAAAGTAAGTATTACGGCGAGGACTCTCGCTAATACATATCTTGTTTTCTGGTACTTCATACATTTCACCTCTTATTCTGCGTATCTCATACTTTCTTCTTTTTGTCTGATTTCTTATTCTGTAACCAGATACATACCATCGTAAAAATCGCACCTGCTACAAAAGCAGCAACGGCGATAATCACATATAAATCCGCCCCATCCCTTAGTAGAACAGAGCCATAACTGTCAACAACAGCAGGTACACCAGATAAATGCATCTCTTGAAACATTATTCCCATACATACTGCCAATCCGACAGAAAGGAGTATCAAACTAAAAATGATACATCTGTCATATCGAATACGCAGAATATGAATACGCTGATGAATCTTTTCCCGCCTAATCTCCTTCGGGTTCATCTTTCTCCTCCTCTCTACTCATTTTTACATTGTACTTCTATAAAGACATAATAAAAAAAATCCTTTCACCTATTTAAAAAAATAAATGAAAAGATTTTAAAAAGAATTTCATGCCTGCTTTGCTTATCAAATCAAATACCCTGCAATTGGATCGCAGGGTATACCCGCTTCCTTTTCTTTTGTAAGATTCCAATTTCCCTGACTTTACTTCATATGATTTAACTTTACCATCAAATGCCATACACTCACCAGAACAATAATCATGCCCGATGGAAACAAATACCCCATCCACCTCCAAATGCCATCTGCCGAAATAAGCAGATTAAAAATCGCATGAAAAACACCACATGCGCCAAGAAGTCCAACCATTCCCGTAATTGCAATTGCCCTTTGTCTAAATATATAGGCAAGTCCAAAACCGATAAAAATGCCACATAATATATGAAGCGCTCCCGTCGAAATTCCCCGTATTAATAAAAGATCAAAATCTGCAGCCCCATTCTCTGTTAAATAACACACATTTTCAAAAGTAGCAAATCCTACCGCAATTGCAATAGCAACTCTTGGAATCT
>OLNY01000838.1_pt1 | contig 26581 bp, 22 predicted proteins | sample 1671981 | NCBI WGS metagenome assembly OLNY01 (sample SAMEA3136632, study PRJEB25190) | human gut metagenome | biome: human gut; feature: human-associated habitat; material: faeces | place: Austria | collected 2013
GCACAATGGTAGCAACGCCTCTGAACTCCAGCTCATAGCCTTTCAGCATTTCTTTACCGATGATCTTTGAATTCGGGCAGCGGTTTGCCATTTGCTCAAGATTGATGTTGCTGCCATAAGCGATATATAATCTTCTGTATTCCATAAAAATCTCCTTTTCAAATTTACATACTCATTTCAAGTTCTTCAATGCCGTCACATTCGCTTTCTAACGGTTCGTTGTTTTCTTCGGGTACATTTTCGGCTTGTGTGCTGTTGCCGCTTACAGGCTCGGCACGCCGCTCACGAGCCGCTTGTTTTTCAAGCTCTCGTTTTTCTTTTAGCCTTGCCCTTGCAGCAATCCCGTCCTCCGGGTGTCGCCAGGCTATGTCCCCCTCAAGATGTTTCAGCAGATGTGTCCTGCAATTTTTGAATTCATCTCCTATCAGTCCAAGATTCAAAAGCCATACCCTAAAGCTGTACCGCATATTATCACTCTGCGAAACGTGAGGAGAGCAGTATTTCTTTGTCATTGCAGCATTTGAAATAGCAAGTGCCAAAACTATCTGACTTCTTACCTCTCCTGCATGAAGAGAACCATTGTAAGCCCTTATCTCATAATGTCCGTGCTGAAAAAAGCTGTGAAGATTGCAGATAACATATCGGCTGTTTGAATAATGCTGAAACTGCTCGCTCATTCTGCCGTGATACCAAAGCCTCTTTATCGTTTCCATATCGGTAGGTTTCTTTTGGTTTATCTCTTTGATAAATTCCTTGTCCATTTTGCGGCAGTAACTTTCACGAGCGGTCGAAACCTGCAAAGAGTCCCACAGAAAATCTTCTTTGCTTGCAAATATGTTTACTAGGTTTCGTATCTGTTGGGGTGTGTAATCGTCCGCTGAAATATGGATATGCGTCCCTGCACAGTACCGAGGGCCTGTTACCCCACCTGCACGGCGTAACGCTCTGACAACTTCCTGCAAAAGCGGTATGTCTTCATATTCCAGCACAGGAGAATTCATTTCCACGCTGTAAGACTTGGAAGCGCTGTCACCGTTTGCGTTATAGCAGTTGATACTGCCGTCATAAACTATCGCCCACTTTCTGTTCTTTGAATCAGTTACAATGTATTTGTCATAGCTTCCGCCCTCGTGTTCAACACGCCCGTCAAGGACATTTGCCATAGCTTTTGCCGCCTGACTTCGTGTAAGTCCAGTCATTTCGATCTCAATGCCGTATTTCCTCGTTTTTATGCCGTCAAAGTTTGATGACAATGTTACACCTCCCAACAAAAACAGCCTGCGAATATATCGCAAGCCGTTTTTTTCATATCATTCAATTTCCTTTCTGACCTCATACCCACCTTTAAAGATCACCAGTATCTCCGCCTTGTTCAGAACCTTCACACATTCTATCAGCTTTCTGATAAGCACATTATCAAATGTTTCTAACTCAAACTTTTCATGCTCTATCATATCTATTATCTTATCAAGCTTGGCTTGAGTTTCGGCGGAAGTTTGATTTTTTGATTTCAGCATTGCAAGTCTTTCACTCAGGCTTTGCTCTTCCTCATATAGCTTTTCAAACTCACTGTCCAGCTTGTCCTCATCACAGCCGCCTGTTGCTATCAGTCCAACTAATTCGTTTCTTGCTCGGTCGATTTCTTTAAGTCTGTTTTCGGCAGCGATAATTTCTTCCTGCCCCTGACATTCAAGAACCGGGCCGATATTTGCTTTGAGAATCCTTGCAATGTCATTACGGCATGAATAATAGTTGTTTATAGCATGAATTATAGCTTTGTGGAGCTGGTCTTCCTTTATCGTAGGTGAATCGGTGCAATATCTTTTGCCATGTTCCAGCCGGCTTATACATCGCCAAACTATTAACTTTTCCCCTCTTGAAGTCCACGTTGTACGGCGGTAAGGCGTGCCGCATTTTCCGCAGATAAGCAGTTCCGTAAGTGCATATTTACTGCTGTATTTTCCTTGCTCGGTTTTGGTCTTATCACTTATCTTTCGTTTAGAACTTCTCCTTGCTAGTTCTTGCTGAACACGGTTATAGGTATCCCTGTCTATTATCGGGTCGTGATGATCTGTCACCAAATACATTGGACGTTCACCGTGGTTTTTAACTATCTTGTGAGTGATACAATCTGAGGTAAAAGTCTTTTGCAGAAGTGCGTCGCCTGCATACTTTTCGTTTTTCAAAATGCTGCGGATAAGTGATTCGTTCCAGATTTTATTACCCATTGAGGTAAGAAGCTTTTTGCTTTCAAGAACATTTTTTATACCTTTCATACTATAACCGTCAAGAAATAGTTTATATATCAGCTTTACTGTTTCCGCCTCATCAGGAACGATCTCTGGTTTGCCGTCTGCTCCCTTTTTGTAGCCCAGAAGATGTTTGTACTGAAAATTTACTTTTCCTTCTCTATATGCTTTTTCTTTTCCCCAGAGTATGTTCTTACTGATAGATTCACTTTCAGCCTGTGCAAACGAGCCGTATAAAGCTATCATAAACTCGCTTGTCATTGTCAGCGTGTTTATGTTCTCTTTTTCGAAAATAACGCCAATACCCAATTCCTTCAGCTGCCTTATGTACTGAAGACAATCAACCGTGTTTCTTGAAAAACGGCTTATAGACTTTGTGATTATGAGGTCTATTTTCTTATTATTGCACATCCTTATCATTCGATTAAATTCTGTTCTTTTCTTTGTCTGCGTTCCGCTGATACCCTCATCTGCGAATATGCCTGCAAGAGTCCATTCCTTTTTCTTGTTGATAAGGTCTGTATAGTAAGCGACCTGAACCGCAAAGCTGTTCTGCTGTTCCTCTTGCTCGGTGCTGACACGGCAGTATGCCGCTACTCTTAATTGGTGGTATTTATCACGGTTTTCCGCTGTCTGCACTTTCGCAGGTATCACCGTTACATTCGGAGCTGTGGGCATTTTTGTCATTCCTTTCTGTGATATTTTTGATATGTACTCCGTTGATGAATTCAACCTCTATGGTACAAAAATGGCTTATCCATATTCGTGAAACACACGCTTTGAATAAGCCGATATCTAAGCTGTTTAATTGTTCATGACCATGAAGTAATTCTTTTAGTTTCTCTGTTTTCTGCGGACTGTCATTGTATGAGCAGCAGTCATACTTCATTTCAGCAAGCTTGAAGATCTCTGCTTTTACTCTGTCAAAGTCTGCTTGGGCAGAATCCGTCATACGGTTGATTTCATTCTGTTGACGAACTATATCGGCAGTAGGAGCATATGCGCTTATCTCTCCACCCGATTCCAGCAGACTCGGGTTTGCTATTGCCGAGTTCAGAACAGTCAGAACTGCCCCTATTATCATTTGATCTGTAAGCCGAAATTCAAGCTTGTAACAATCGGGATTTCTGCAATCCCAATGCTCATACTTTGAATTGCCGCCTATCCTTGAAAGTCTGTGACCACATTCAGTGCAGTATGTACGTTTTCTGATTTTTTGTAAATCATCGGGTATCAGATCAAGTGTTGTTGCTTTCTTTACTCGCTTTTCGTTTGCTCTCTTGAAAATATCATCGGTGATCAACTGCGGGTATGTATCATTGCCTAAATACTTATCATTTTCAATGATCCGCTTGACCATATTTTTGTTCCACTTATCCGAAACAGCATTGTAGCGAATTTTCTCTGTTTGCATAAGCTTTGCGATCTCTGACAAACTTCTGCCTTCCAGATACTCGTCAAATATTGCAACAACTGCGTATACTTCTTTGGGTTCGGTTGTTATCTCACCGTTTTTCATACAGTATCCGAACGGTATCGTTCTGTTTTTAGCCATGATCTCGCCTCCTTTCGACCTACAACAATACCACATTTTCTTCTCAAAAGCTATTACCAACAGCAACAAAAAACTGCCTTGCGATTTGACTTGCAAGGCAGTTTGGCTATATTTTTTCTTTAAACTTTAATCCGCCTATCAAATGAAATTCTAGCTCATGTTGACTTTTAACAACTATCTTATCAACAATGCTTTCAAATGCCGTTTCTTCAAACTCTGTCATAGGACTATCTCTTTTTTCAAAGAAGTCGATAAGTATTTCGATCTGATCAAGTGTTTCGTCCTCATCGTCTGAGTGTGTAAACTTTTTCAGTTCTGCTTGCAGCTTATTGATCTTTGCCGTAAGCTCAGTAGTCTGCTCAATGTATTTAGCCTCGTCAAGAAATCCCTTAGTTTTCAGTCTTGCGAGGACGTGAGTTTGTTCTCGAAACTTGGCGATTTCTTTGTGGATATCCATAACCTGAGTTTGACCACTGTATTTTTTCAGTTTTAAATCTTGTAATGCTGTTTGAAGTGGTATAAGGACAGTTTGGTAATTGTACCACAGCTTGTTACACAAACAGATAAAAGCCAAGTAGATTTTGCTTTCCGGTATGCTTCCGTTTTCGCAATCCGATGCATTAACGTCATGTGTACGGCATATCCAGTATGCACCGTTTCTTCGGTTTCTGTGCTTATATGTCGCTCCGCATTTACCGCAGCAAATTTTTCCGGACAATGCATATTCATTGCTTACAAAATCTCTATGTCGAGATAAAAGCAATACTTGCACCTTATGAAAAATATCCTTATCAACAACAGGCGGATTAACATTTTCTGCATAGTATTTCTGTTTCTCTCCGTAATTTCTTTTCTTAACGTGCGGCAGCGTTTCGGTAACGTAACTTTTCTGAAAAAGAGCGTCGCCGATATATCGTTCATTCTTAAGCACGTATTTCACATTATCCGCTTTCCACAAAACCGACTGCTTGCCGCTTTGTATATTCATACTGTTAAGCTTGTCTGCAATTGCCTGCAAACCGTATCCGCTGACATACCATTCAAACATCTGACGAACTATCTGCATTTGATTTTCATCAACTTCCAAATCACCGTTTACCTTTTTAAAGCCGAACGGCGGAGTAGCATTTTTATACGTTCCGTTTTTCATTCTCTTTTGAATACTCCACCGCATATTCTGCGAAATCGAAGTGGACTCTTCCTGTGCCAGACCGCCCATAATCGTTATCATCATTTCGTCGGTCATGTTGTCTGTATCAATATTTTCTTTCTCAAAAAGTATCGTTATGCCAAGACTTTTCAGTTCACGGACGTTTTTCAGACAATCTCTTGTGTTCCGGGAAAATCGGCTGATAGACTTAGTGTAAATCCTATCAATTTTACCCCTACGACAGTCCTTTATCATTCGCTGAAACTCGTCACGCTTGTCCTCACGAGTACCTGTGATGCCCTCGTCTGCATAGATGTCTACAAGCTGTTCGGTCTCTGAATTTTCAAAAGCCTTTTCATAGTATCTTGTCTGCGCCATAAACGAGTTTAGCTGATCTTCGGAATCGCTTGATACTCGGCAATATGCAGCACAACGGATTTTGACTGCTTTTTCTTCTGTTATCGTCGGCTGTATCACCGTTACAGTTGGCATATTCTCACCTCCGTTTTACCAACAAGGATACCACAATTCTTTCTGAATTTGAATCACCAAACCCAATAAAAGTATTTGTCTGAATCTGTGCAGTTTTCACGTTTGTCTGCTTGTCCTGCTGCTGTGCAGAGAGCCATTGTAAATACTCCAGCTGTACCGCCTATGATTAATCCGATAATAAATCCTAACATTTTATCCTCCTTAAGCTGCATCTTTTGACGACGCAAATTCTTTGTAAATATCTTCTGTGTTTCTGATGTTGAAATCCTGTTTCTCGGTAGCTTCAAGAATTTCATCAAGCTTATGCTCTACAAAAGCTTTTGCTATCTTTTCGAGATACTCTGCCTGTCCGTATTTCATCATATTTTATCGCCTTTCTTCCTGCACATTTTTGTGCAAAATATTTTTCCCGACTCAGTATTTGACCATACGCATTTTCTGCATTCTTCTCCCTTGACATAAACATTATTGCTGTTTTTTATCTTTAAAAACCTCTTGCGGATTCTGTCCCAATCGGCAATGTCTTTTTCATCAAGCAATACTTCTCCCTCCAATCTTTATATATACAACTCAAATACAGAAAAAGCTTCTGCACTTGAGTTATATCCGCACCGTGAGATATGCGGTGCGGAATAACGTAAATTCGTTTTGCCTTCGTCTGATTCTATCAGACGTTTATCCGTGATATTTGTTCTCAACAACCGTCACGGCGGAAATCTGCAGGCGATCGACAGCGTATCGATCTCATGGGCGTTTCACCCGCTATTTCAGCCCTCATTGGGAAGTATCATTATCCTCACACGTTTCATTGCCGACTTTGATAGCTATTCAAAGGTCTGAACTTCATATTTATCGCTCGCTCATTTGAGGTCTTGGCGTATGGTTCATATGGCTGCCGAGATTTCATACCGGCCGTATGATTAACGTACTTGCAGAGTTGATATTCAATTTTCAAGATGCTTAAGGAGCTTTTCTTTCCCCTTACACTTGTATAGGGGAAGAAACAAGGAGTTTAACAACCGTTTTTTATTGAGATTTTAAAAGTTTGTTTAGTCTGTACAAAATCCCATGTTTCTTTTTGTGCACATTTTGCTGTGATGTATGTAAAATATCAGCAACTTCCTGCTCGGTTTTGCCACAAAAATATATCATGATAATTATTGAGTGCTCATCATCAGGTAGGTTAGCAAGACATTTATACAGCTCCGAATATTCCGCTTGTCTGATAATACACTTTTCAACCGAATCATCATCAGTACGAAACTCCTTGAAATTTTCAAGATTTCCGTTGATGCTGCCTCTCAATGCCGAAAACTGAATTTCGTGTTTATAGAACGACTTATTGTTATCGTCAATATTCCACTGGGTTCTGTCGTAATATGTACGAACCGTTTCATTTACCTCGACTTCAACGTATTTCTTGGTTATCGTGTCATAAACACGCACCGTATTTTTACTCATTCTTTATTCCTCCGTTTTGATTTTTTGTTTTGAATCAAAACGAAGGCTTACGGATATTTGGCAATATAGCATTGCCATGTCTTAAAAATGGGCATAAAAATACTCCGTTTCTATTTTTTAATTAGAAACGGAGTACGTTACAAAATAATTTATGTAACATTAAGATATTTTATTTGTTTAGTATATATCTAATCATCGTATTTTGAACGTAACCATCTGCATCTCCAAATAATACCGAATAATTAACATTCATATAATTAAGATCTATTAATGCTTTGGATGCCTCACATCCTGGTAAATGTAATTTATATAAAACTGGCTCGTTAGCACTACTATTGCAGCCTCTTTCATATTCTTCTATATATTCATCTAATGAATTATGATATGTTTTTAGTAATGTGTATAATGACTGCTGATACTTTTGTCTATAATTCGTGCTTGATCTTGGTTGAATTATGTTAACACCACAAGTTTCAGATATAATAGGAGCTTTAATATTTAAAGCATATATAGCGATATCTCCATCATACCCTCTTACATAACTAGAGGAAAATGCAAAAAATGCTGCAATATATATGCTATAACTCCAATCTAATAGTCGTGTTGGTAATCCATGATGACGAGCAAAAGCTAATTTTTCAAATTTGTCCATTGATTTAAGCTCTGGAATATAATAGTCACATTCTTCTTCAAATATCTCTAACAATTTGTTAGCTTCGTCTTCCTTACTTTTCCCATTTAATTGAGGGAATTCCCTGTCAAAAGTTGAAGTTAGTTTAAAATCAGAACTACCTTGTCCACGAAAAATAAATTCACGTTCTGAATATCTACTTTTAGCAGTGAAAATATCCTTATCAAATTCGCTCTTAAACTGTTCCCAATTATCATAAAAACAATCCTTTTTCATCATAAAAGTTGCACCTCATTCCTAATGTTAAAATAGCTAGTAAATCAACTAAATAACAGGACGTGATCTCAAATTTTTTATATCTAATGCATCAATCATGCACGAACGTAAAACATATTCGTCATAATTTTGATCTAAACATGTGCTTATTGAATTATGGTTCATGTAAAAATACACTTGTTCATTGTTCACGTATCCTAATATTCCGTTGAGCCATAAAATATCTAATATATGAATATCTCTTTCGAATATTTTTTTCGATTCTTCTACTAATTTTTTTAAATCGTCTTTTTTGAACGTATCTGTATCTAGGTTTTTCAAAACTTGTCGCAACATATTATATCTACTCTTTGTATATTCATCCACAGAAGTATAGACATCACTAAATGAATGTGAATTTTTGGGCATTTCATCTATAACTATTTGCTTTGCGCAAATAGCTAACATTTCGTCACCTATTTCTTTCGCACAATTTGAAACCCTAAGTCGAATTTCTTCTTCAACATCCAAATTAGATTGTTCTAATTTTAATACTTTAATTTTTGATAATGAATTACAAATATTAATAATATCGCGTGGAATACATCTTGTATGCCTTATAATGTAGTTGGTCACATCTTCACTGCAATTTCTTACTTTGTTATGCATTTGAGAGATACCCAACCACTCTTGTATGTTTTTATTATGAAAATTTCCAATAAAGAAGCAATCTTTCAGCAATCGGATTTTCTCATCAAGAAAGTAAGATAAAGACTTTTTATTCCAGTGAAGCCTTAATATATGTGATTCATTAGCTATTTTTGTTTGATGTTCACTTCTTTTTATAGAGGCAAATACCGTATCACGAATATTTACAATTATATGTAGCTTTTCCCTTATAATATTTACTGAAAGCATTTTATAAACGGCAATAAAAAGACCCTTTTGGCATTTTTGCCAATAGGCAGGAGCATGTTCATAATCATCATCTATTGAATCCAAAAAAATATATATTGGAGGAGATATTCTTAAAACCTTATGAATTAATAATTCTTTTACATTAAACCATACTTTGTGATTTAAAAATTCATCTACCTTGTTTTTTGTATCACATATATATAATATCTGCACAAAATAATTATAGACTCCCATCCTGCAATCATATGTTAATTTTAAATCTTCAAAGTATTTTTTTAATAAATTTAAATTATCTTCTGATACCCTTTCATTTAATTCTTCTACGTTTATAAATAGCGACATTACGGAACAATAAATAGCCTTTTCCCATAGCAATTTCCATTTTTCGTTTAAAATATCAGAATTATAATGCTGTGAAAATTTAATGACTAAATCTGTTCCATCACATGAGTTTTCAATATCAGATAAAAAAACTGAATTGTAGTTGCTTTTATTTTTCTCTAATACCCTTTCACGTAACACACACATATAATGTGTTTTACCTGAACCTTTACTACCAACAATAAATCTCATTGATATGAATTCTTCGCCTACACCACCTACTGCCGCAGATCGTGGTATTATATCAATAAAATTTTCAACAAGATCTTGTGGATTAGATTGTGCTCCATCTGTGTTTCCAAATGGATTTATATCATACATAGCGAATCACCTTAATCTTAATTAAAAATAAAATGTATAATTAAACTAAATTTATTATAAAATCATCACCATAAAAAGTCAATACATTTGCACTAAACGCTGATTAGGCGCACCGAACGTCAAAAAGCGTCCCGATTTTACACGGAACGCTCTTTTTTTACATATGGAATCGTAATTTCCACTATGAATCTGTTGCCATTGACTTCTACACAGTAAATGCCGTCGTATTTCTCTACTACCCTTTTTAACTTCTTCCTCATAAGCTTGTCTGATATGATTAGTTTTAAAACCAGTCACCTTAATATCCTCTAATATAGTCTGTATTTCTTTTTCAGTATATTGAGGATTAACGAATCTATATCGCCCAATTCTTCAATCCACCAGACTTATAAACGGGGATCGTCCGTATTGATGCCAAGCGTCACTTCTATTTTTTATAAAATTCTTTTAAATAATCATCGGGAATACGCAAATCCAGTTCTTTTTTAAGTTCATGAAAATATTTTTTCCATTGAATTGAAATTTTTTCCCACCAACCATCAATTGAGGTTTTAATAAGTATAGCCTCATTATTATCACCCCAATCATAACATATGCAGCATCCGCAAGCACCTTGACCATAATTAAAGCGCATATCAAAATAGTCACAATACTTGAATCCCAGACTAAATTCTTCATGTCCATTGCCGTAAAAAGCGTCTATCAAATTAAAATCCGAAACTAAACTACCAAAATATTTTTTCATTTCAGTTTCAACAGCTTGGGCTTTTATTTCTGCTTGATTTTCATTCATTATAAAAACCCCTTTGCTTTTAAAAATTTCTTGGGAATCTGCTTTTTTACATCTGTCGTTATACATTTTATCAAACTGTCACAAAGCTTATCAAAGTCGGTATTAAGCGATGACGAAAATAGCATTTTCTTTTCAATGCGATTTGTTATGATAAAAAAATATAAGTTGTTATCTCTAATTTCAACCTCAAATGGATAATAATCATAAACGATTGAAGACATTTTATTATTACAAAAAGTAACAGTATCTATTAAATGCTTGTCATAACTACGTATTTTTTGAGTTAATGTTCTAAGTAAATTAAATTTTTCATCTAATTCCATACCAAAAATCTCCTGCTGAGAATAATTTGGGTTCTTCTGTTTTCTCTTTTTTATGTTCAATGCTTTGCTCTTGAACATTATTCTGAATAATAGATTTAGGATTACTATCCCAAATGCCTTTAAGCTCGATTGTATAGAAACGACGCAGGAATACTTGCGTCCTTCAAGGAGTTTCTGTGCAAGATAACGGAAAATTGGCAAGTTAGACGTACACAAAGCCGTTAGGCGGTAGTTGTGCGGTGTCACCATAAAGATCTGAATTACAAATTGATTACCAAGGTCTTAAACTTTGAATTCGTTTAACAAAAGTTCCGTCGTCAGGTGAAAACACAAATCTGAATCCGTTGAAATCATTTACAATTAATTCACCATCAATATAATTAATCATTACATACGGCGAAATAAACTTATATTCCGGACATACCCTTTCTTTATTCTGAATTCGCCAGATAACATTCCCTTCCATATCAACGGCATATACGTTGTCGATTTCATCAGATTTTGCAGACGCATCCAGTTCATTTAATTGTACAATTATCCTATCATCAAATAAAACAAAAGAATAAATGTTATGTTCAAAATAAACGGCAGAGTTATTAAAATATAGATTATTCTGATTAATTTCTACTATAAAATCTTTATCTAAGTCTGATCTTTGAAAAGGCTTATTATTTTTTTCAATAATGTTACCTGCCATATCAACAGCATATAAATCTCCGATTTCTAGCTGTACAATTATCTTTTGTTTCAAAATTATTACAGACTTAACATTATAATCAAAGCAAACATCATAACTATTTATATGAATCCATTTTTCAGATATTATCATTCTTAATACCATACTATATTCCTCATTATGATAACAATCTTTCATTGTAAAACTCTCCTATTTCTTGCCTCATAAGATCAAATTGAACACCTCCACCATTTCCCCATTCGGATATTCCGTTTGCGATTCCAAATCTGATTCTTGAACCTTTTGGCAACTTTACATCACAAATATATTTAGGAACATTTTGCAAAGCAAATCTATTTTTTATTTCTATTGGAGAAAGTTCTTTAATCTCATTGTAATTCATAATCCAACCGCCGTATTTACCAGATATTTCACCATCATACACTCTAACAAACGTGGTATCTTCAGTTAATTCGATAGTTGTTACATTAGTTCCCGGCTTATAAGGGGGATTTGTATATCCATTTTGTTTTAAAATTTCATTTACGTTTTCAGCTGAATTAAAATCAATTACATCAGAGCATGCCCAAGAAGGAATATCATCATATTTTGACATCAAAACAAAAAATTCATCACTCTGCTTTGAAGCAGTTTTTACAAACAATTCCGCTGCGTCGTCATCAAGGTTATTAATTGCCTTGACAAGATAATCGCCGCCCTTAACAGCAACTTTAAAGCCATCATCACCATAGTCTCTTATCAAAGCTGCAACAGCGTCTTTATCCAAAATCTTATTTATCGCAACAATTGCTTCATCATCATACTTAGAAAGAATAGCAACAATATCAGAAGCTTGACCGGATTTGAATATTGAGTCAAGCAACTCAGGAGATATCTTTTTGGAAACCTCATATCCGCATACCTTTGCAACCTCTTCTTTAGCGTATTGCTTTAAGAGATATCTCTGATAAAGTTCGCTTGACGCAATAACCTTATTATTTAACTCCCATACTGCGCCTGAAATACTTCCGATCAGCCTTTGAACAAAGGGGATTTTCATGAATACTTTTGCAATAGGTTCAGCTAATTCCCCCAGGGCAACAAAAATAAAATCTTCTATACATCTGCTTTTTGTTCTTGCCGCCAGTTCTGCAGCAGCTAATGCATCACCGTTCATTGCTTTATTATATAACTTAAGACTGTCATTCCAGTATGTTACCGCAGAAATCGCAAGTGAAGCTGTTAAGACAAACATAACTACAGAGCCGACAATATTTCCTGTTGCAAGCATTGCCGCTCCTGCTGAAAGTGCTTGAAATGCAAAAAAGAATTCAAGTATTTCACACAAATTTGCACCTATCATATCAGCGGTGACATAATCTGTGTTTACCGCACCGTTCAGACCGTTTGTAAGTTTAAATGCGAAACTGTTTTCAGAATCGTCTATTATTATATATCCGGTTCCTGTCCAATTTCCAAAAGTAATATTTTTTTCTGGAACAATAACGGTTTGTCCGTTGTTCACAGCTGAAAGTACTTCTGATTTATCACTTTCATATATGTCCAAGCTATCAATTTCATCTTTGTTTGCAGCAGAAATATATTTTATTTCTATACCTTGACTTGAAGCAAAGGAAAAAATCTTTGCTGTTGATAAACTTCCAATACCAACTAATTCATCCAACACCAGACTCTCCAGATAAGAAGAAACATATCCCGAAGCAAAGCGATAAGCGTATTCGTCGTCGGCGTTATTCCTGTAGCTTACCGTGGAGGCATAGTTCCCCAGAATATCAGCGCTGAACGAACCTTTTTTCTCGATATCCTTAGAAAATGCGGAAACAGTAACGCAAGGCTCGTAGCTGAATACGCCGTAGCTCAGATATCTTTCGGCATAGATACGGTTAGCCCCTGCCAGTACCTTATTCTCAATGTCAAGCTGCGTGAAATACGTCGTTCCGATAAGGCTGAGGAAGTTGCCTATATACTTATCGTTGTAGACGTTGCTTTCGTTTACCTTTGCCTGCTCTTCGTCGGTAAGCGGCATTTTTCCATACGCCGTCAAGAGCGACTGTGCAGAAATATTTTGATTATCCGTAGATATACAGTTTACGGAACCTACAAGAATTTCCTTGGTATCCTCGAATGTTTCGTTTGATGAAACAGAAGCAATGTTGAGATACTGCGTTTTGCCGATCGACGTTAAAGCACCGTTCCACTCGTAAATAATCTTGTTGTCAATGTAAAGAGCAGGCGAAATAGTATCGGCGTATTGTGCCCAATAGTCATTTTTCAGATTATAGATACTGCTTGGAGTTCCATCTCCGAAAATGCTGTAAAACTCTTTGTTGGGAACATATCCGACCGTTATAGTCGAAATGTATGCCATGGGTCCCGATATCACCTGCTGATAACCGTTATTAATACCGATTTTGAGCAGATCGGTGTCGACAATTTTGGAGTCGTAAATATTTTTAACTTGTTCTTTAATTGTACCACAAATATACGGCAATTTCAAGGGAATTTTTGATATATTCTTCTGAACGATCATCTTGCCGGTAACATTAACCGATATTTCTTCAGAAGACTGATCGTCAAACTTGCTTAAATACAAATAAAAGTCGGAAGAATCCTTGAAATCGGAAATATCAACATCGATATTCTGTTTTTCGATCTCGTCCGAAATGCTCTCTACCTGCTTGTATTTCTTGAAGCTGATATCAAGTTCGCATTCCTTGCCGTCGATAGTAGTTTTTACCCATGTATGGTCAAAGTAATATGTATCGGCAGACTTGCTGACTTCCTTGCCCTGGATCATGAAGATCTTCAGAGCAGTTTCAATGTTGTCGGCGGCTGTCAGATTAATCAGCTGCCGCTCTGTCACTCCAACAGTTCCCGTAACATACTCAGCCTCATACCCCATGTACCTGAGCATAGCGATAAGCAAGCTTGCGCAGTCAACATCGTTACCGCCGTTCTGCTCGTATGTACCGATTGCGCCTTTTCGTGAACCTTTGTAAAACTCCGTGTTTACATTGTTGTAAAGATATTCGTATACCGCAAGGGGCGTTTCGAGATGGTCTACTAAATCAGCCATTTCCTCAGTCATCTTTGTTTCCGTTTTTTCATTGGAATCAAGGATCACTCTTGCTCTTGGTTCGGGAGTATACTTGTTTTCATAATTTCCTGTTTCTTCATCATCGTCACCGATATCGATTTTTTCTTCCGTAACGGTGATGTATACGGTCTGACTTACGGTATTTCCTTTCTTATCTGTTGCCGTAACAACAAGCTCGAAGGTGCCTGTCTTATCGGAAACAAAGCTGAACCCGTCTTCGTTTTCCGTAACAGTTCCGCCGTTAGCAGTGCATGACAGCGAAACCTCTCCAAGAACCGACGAGGTACTTACAACCAGATTGGTTGTTTCATTGGGCTTGATATTGTCCTTTTCTACGGTAACGCCGAGCTTAAGCTCAAATACCGGATCTCCTTCAGTAATGGTAACGGTCAGAGTTTTTTCGGTATAGTTTCCGCTTTCGTCTTCGGCACGGACAACTATCACATAATCGCCCGTTCCATCGGGAGTATATACTGCCTTGTCGTCCTCAAATATTACTTCTTCGCCGTTTACAGTTCCAGTAATCGTTGCTGAGCCGCTGTCATCTATAGCCACAGCGGTTATTTCAATATTTTTGTCCTCTGTAAATTCAACAGTTACGTCAAGCTCAGGTGCAGTCGTATCTATCAGTTGATTGCTCAGAACGGTGAAATCATATGTGTAAACCGTATAATTTCCGGTAGTATCAGTTGCCGTGACCTCAATAGTATGCTTTCCCGCTGTTAGATTCTCAAGAATCGCCTTGCTTTCGTTAACGGTAATCTCATTTCCGTCAAGCTTTGCGATAACAGAAGCAATGCCATATTCGTCAATTACAGTTATCTCGGCGGTTACGGTATCTCCCTCTTTAGGATTATTGTCAGAGAGAGTAACGCTGACTTCGGGAGCAGTACTGTCAATTACTTCGATTTCAAGAGTTCCTGTGAAAACAGCTCCGCATTCGTCCTGAACCTGCCACACTACCTGATGTGACCCTACAGAAAGTCCCTCGGCGGATATCTTATCGTTTTCAATGGTCATCTGAACGCCGTCGATCGCAGCCTGCTGATCTATTATGTTCAGATTATCCGAATATGCAAGCTGAACAGTAACGATCTCATTTTCCTTGTATGTCGTTTTTTCAGTTACAAGGTCAAGACTTATGACTGGTACGGTAAGCTGAAAATCCGTATTATTGCCTGCTTTGTCCGCTGCGTGAACATCTATTAAAAGATCGCCTGATTCCTCGGGCACATAGCTGAAATGACCGTTTTCGTCAATAGCCACAGCCACTCCGTTGACCTTAACTGTGAACTCCACAACTCCCGTATCATCTGACGCCATAAATCTGAAATCGCCCGATTCACCTGCCATCAGCATTTTGGGAACGGAGTATTTAACTACCGGCTGATTTGTGTCCTTGATCTCTTCCTCGGAAACGTTAAGAACAAGAGTCGTATCGGAAGTATTTCCGGCAATATCCTCGGCGGTCAACACAAATACATATTCGCCTGCGGTTTCAGGTGTGAATATATACTGATAATTTTCATTAAGAGTGATTTCTTCGCCGTTAAGAGTTACGACGTAATCCTTGATTCCGTTTTCATCGCTCATAACAGCCGAAACGGTAACGGTATCGTTTGTGTGGATTTCGTCACTGTCGGATCTAAGCTCAACGCTCGGAGCGGTTCCGTCCACAACTATCGCCTTACTGCTTTCACCGTAAAGGCCAAGGGCATTTGCCGCCTTTACATTAATTGCAATTATACAGTCGTTCTCGGGAGCGGTAAAAGTGAAATTACCGTCCTCGTCTGTCGAAACGCTTTCGTTTCCTGCTTTAACTTCATATTCGGCAATCTGCGCTCCGTTAAGATTATTGATCCTTCCGCTGACTGCAGAGCCTGTCTTTACAACTGTTGGAACTTCTATATCAATGATAGGAATGACTACGTTTTCGTCGTTCAGTACGGTTATCGTTTTACTTACAACAGTTTCTGAATTGCCGTCGGAAACAGTAAGGGTAACTGTATATTCGCCGGATTCATTAAACTTGAATGAAGCGTAAGGCTTGTTCGAGTTGCTGATAATTACATTTTCATTATCGCACGACCACTTGAAATCAAGCTGTGTGCAGAATGCGTCGTCCGCAGTTTCTGAGGATAGGAAAAGTCTTTTGCTTACGCAAGTCGTATCCAAACCGACGATTTTGGTTTCCGGGGCATTGTTTATGTAATTGACATTATCTGAGTCATCAGAAAGTACGGTAATATCGAAAAGCTCCGGAGTTTTGCCGGTTGATGAGACGTTCATCTCAACAGACAATTTAACATATCTGCCCGAAAGATTTTCAACATCCGCATGATTGGTGATATCGACCCAATTACCGAATGTGTTTTCGTCGTTTCCGGCGCAAGCCTTTACCGCGATCATTCCGTCATCATAGAGCTTGCCGTTCCAGTAGATATTCTTCCATACGGTATCAGTAGTTTTGCTGTCGTATACCGCCGTCCATGCACCAGTTTCTTTATAGCTGTGAACAGGCATAACGATATCGTCAGCATAAACTGTAGCTGATTCGCCGTTTCTGTTGAAGTATGTGCATGATATGTTATCCGCAATATTGAGCAGTCCCGTTTTCAAATCGTTAACAGAAACAGGAAAGGTTATTTTCTGATCTTCATCAATGGAAATTTTCTCATAGTTCCATTTAAGCGTTTTTGTCCCGTCCTCATTTACAATTATTTCTGTAGGCTGAGGATTAATTGCAGAGGCATCTATACATGCTTTTTTAGATACAGTCATTTCAAAGGAAACGTCCTTGCCTGCCGTATCGAAAACCTCTGCAGCAAACTGCTGCATCATTTCATTTATCTGTTCGGCCGTAGGACTGTTAAGATAAATACCATTGCTGTTTGCGGCTACCGTCTGCATCTGCTTACTGTCATTTCCGATGGAAAGAGCAAAGATTCTTATGCCAAGATCATATGCGTCTAGTGCAGCTTGTGCAGATTTAGATGAATCTCCACCGTCAGATAAAAGAATGATATATTTTTGCCTCGAATTATCCTCCAAATTATTGAAACAACCAATTGCCTTATTAATACCGCTGGCAATATCTGTACCGCCATTTGCATTCAATTTGTTAATAGCACTATTTAATGAATCCCTATCATATGTGAAATCCTGTAAAACAGTCGCATTTGAGGTGAATTTAATTATCGCACATCTGTCATTCTCTTTCATCTGTGCAACTACTTCTCTCGCAGCATTCTGAGCATTAGTTCTTCTTGAACCGCTCATACTTCCCGAAGTATCTACAACAATAGCAAGATCTACATTGTTTCCCTCGATTTCCTGAGAGCCGAATCCGCTGAGATCAAATTCAAGATTCACGGAATCTTTAGGCTTATCAAGAGATGATTTGTCGGATTTTACAGTCAAACCTATACCGTTTGCCGCACTGTCAATTTTATAGCTGTTTTCCGAAGGGACATTATCGTTGTCCGAACGCTGATCCAAGGTCAATTCATCTGCAATATCAAGTCCCAGACCGTCAAATTCGCCCTCGTTGAAGTCATCGTCAAGAGTATATGTTTTAGAAATTACGGATTTAGTTCCAAGCAGTTCCCAATCAGAATCGCTGCTGGTAACATTGAATATACTTCCACTGAAATTGATCTTATCGGCAAAGATTCTGCCGTTTATATTTGCGATATTAGAATTAAAGGCAACCGTACCATTAGGAGCGTACATTATACCGTTCATATCGATATTCGTGCCGTTGATTGTAATATTGCCGTTTCTGGAATAAAGCACAACACGACCCGTGGAGATAAAATCATTCACATTATATGTAATATCTCCATCAGCAATAATATAGCAGTCTCCGTCAAAAGTCGTACCGCTGATCTCGACCTTTCCGGTAGTTTTAACTGCACCGTCTATAACGTTTTTATCCTGAATCCTTACGACATCCTCATCGGTAAATTCATAAGCGCCCGCCATTTTATGAATACGGGCATCCCAATCTGGCATAGATTCCTTATCGACATTCTCGTTTCTTTCATCAATATTGATCTGCCATCCGTTGGTTGTGATCGTATTAACAGCGTCTACTTTGCCATTAAGATAAAGTTCGGAGGCGCTGCTTACAAAGCTTGCGCCTGTGTATACGTTGCCGTTAAAGGTGCTTTTCCAGCAGTTGAGCTGAAAATTTTCCGTACCGCTGCCGGAGAAAAGTGTATATGGGGAAACTTCTTCGATTTTATCGGTAGTACCTTCCCATTCGCAGATGAACCCAAAATTTTCTGCACCGAAAAAAGTTTCACCGTTACAATTACCAGAATTGTTAAGATCATTCCAATAACCAAAAGTCCCGGAAGGAGACATAGGATTAGTGCTTTTATACATCATCAGGCAGTCTTCCTGATTTAAATAATTATCTGGCTGACCAGGAGTCCACTTAGCAAACAGAGAGAAATCCTCGTTTGTAAGCCAAGTCCATTCGGAGGAACTTTTTAATCCGCCAAGCCAATAGGAATTTTTCGATCCACTTTTCAACAAGCTTTCTACACTTTCTTGTTCTTCAGGTGAAGTAATTGTGGCTAAATGACCGCCAAGATTTTCGCAATATTCCTTTGCTTCCGTCCAGCTCATAGATTCGTCAAAAAGCTGATATCTATTTCCGTCAAAGGATGTAACTTCGCTCTTGTTTTCATTCGTTGAATTATCATCGGCAAAAACGCTCATGGGTAAAATTGCTATCATGTTAAAGGTTATGGCGGCACTGATTGCCGTTGATATGACTCGCTTATTAAGAAAGTCTTTTAGTTTGCGCTTCATTATTATTCCTCCATAATTTTATTGCATATTATCATATTTTTATCTTGCTTAATATTGTGAAGTTTTAGAATTTTTAATACATAATTATAACCTCATTTTCATATATAATATCCTCCTAAAAATTGTATTTTATGGGTTATTTGTGTTCGCCAAATAAAAAGTACATAGAAAGGGCTTCTATGAATTAAATATGAACGTGTTCATATTTGTCCATTTCTGCCTTAATTGTCTACAAGCATATAAGTGTAAGCTGGGTCAACAATGTGCGTAGCACAGGCGTTAGCCCTTGTTGTTGACGCAGTTTGCACTTATATGCTACAATCTGTCAAGGCAGATAATAAATTCACAATTAAGCTTTTCAACTATGATATTTGCGAGCCCTTTTTATGCATTTTCTAAAGACCATAAACAGTTATTAAATATCCACCCCATATGACCTAAGAATCCCGATATTTTTTTCTTTTCTTCGTCTTATTTCTGCCATGGTTTCATCATGCAGTTGTTTATTATTGAGAATATTACCTATATATTCTTTCCTCTCTTTGCTGCTTTGCTTAATATCTTCACATGATTTGACATAGTCAGCTTCTGTAAAACCGTTTATATTGTGTTCTGCTTTATATAATGCACGTTTAATTGCATTTTTCGCTCTTCTGTCGGCAATTTCATATGGGTCGTCAAGCTCAAAACAAAATAACCCGTCGCGATCATCAATATGCCTGTAAAACTGTACATCAGGTCCAAAAATATCGAGCCCGGAAAAATAAAAAGTATAAAGATAATCTATCACATCACTCAATGTTTGTACTTTTTCAAATTCCGGCAAAACCCACTTTTTAACTTCGTTTAACGCTCTTTCAAATGCGTTTATAATACTTTTGCTTTCAAATTTTGGAAATCCAAAATTCATTATGTTACTTCTGTACTTTCCGTCATAATCATATACGTGACTACGTTTGTAGAACTCCGAAATGCCGATCATCCAATTGCAATTCATTCTCGGACTGCAATTAAGATTAATTTCCGATCTGTATATAGTAGCAATTCCAGCTGTTATATTAAAAACATTTTCGCTTTCTTTCTTCAAACCGATGATTTGAATAAAGCTGTTATCAACAAAGCGTATATAATGCGGATATTTGGTTTTTGCCTTAACAAACCCCAACGGTTCAAGAGCTTCACCAAAAACCTGTTTAAAAGCCGCATTTAAAGTAAGCTTTTTCTTGCCGACCTTGGAATCAGTAATTTTCTTTTTGAAAAACATCGGAATAATATTTGTATCTTTGTCTGCTTTGCTTTCAAAATCCTCATAATCAGAAACCATATATTTCGGCTCAATTCCCAGCACGGAAGCTGCTTCGTACAAAGCGTCCTCAACAAAGACTTCGTTCTTGTTCCATATTTCAGAGATCTGTTCCCACGTTTTTCCCGGAGCTAAAATCGGCTCCCAACATTCACGTCTGCCTTTCGGCGAATGTTCTTCGTCAAACTCGGAACGTCCCACCATCACCGTATCGTGGACATCAGCCCCGGTATGCAGTTCAATATACGTCCAGTCGCTGTCTACAACATCCATGCTGAAACTGCTTGTTTTCATTTCCGCAGCTGTCTGTTTGGCGTCGTCCTTGACCTGTTTGGGATTGTCCCTGTACTCCTTAGAAGCAAGTGTTACCCATTTGCCGCTTTCTGAAAAAGCAAGAATATAACTTACGCTTGATTCTTTCTCAGAGCATGGCACAAGACTTCGTTTTTTCATTACATCACAAAATGCTTTTAAAAACTGTTCTCTGCTGCCGTTATTCTTTATTTGAACCAATGAAAAAAATCTGCCCATAAATTCCTCCTTAAATCCTCGAATATTATATGAATTTTGTTGATCAAACTCCGTTAAAAAATACCATAAACAATGTCATTTGTCTATGGATATCTGAAATACGGTCTTAAATTCGGCGTAAGCGGTCATATTGACTCAGAATTTGTCGTAAAAAAGGAAACGGCGGACAAAAATTTGTCCGCCTAATATCAAACAATATTACCGTTGATCCCTACGTAAATATCCACTAAATTGCTGTTATTAATGTAATAGTAAAAATCTGTTATCGGTTGATAACACTTCCGGGATAAATATGTTTGCATTTTCTTACGTGAATTTTTTAACGTGTCATAAGTTCCGGAGTGTCTTGCTCTCACTGCGTTGAAAAGCATAAGCTGCGGCTTATAAACATAAAACTCGTTGCTTTTAAACTCCTTGCTGACAGGAACAAAAAATTCAAGGTCAAGTATTGTTTCATCCGTTCCATAGGTATTTTCTTTCAGAGAAAAAATGATATTTCCTGTCCGTTCCATTTCAAGAAATTTCAGACTTTCCGATATATGCTCGATCAACTTATCAAGTTTACTGTATGTTGATCTTGTCCTATATGACAGCAGCGATTCAACAGATAAATATTGCTTTTCAATTATTTCCATAACTATCCCATCCTATTACTTAAAAATGATCTGCCAGATGTATCTCCACATTTGATATCCCTCCCCGTTTTTTCATTTCGGGGGTAGTATAAATCTTTTTATTCAATTCGTCTACAGATATCTGAAATACGGTCGTAAATTCGGCGCGAGCGGTAGTTTAAGCGTGATTTTATTGTAAAATTTTACTTGATATTTTAATAGTTCTATGTTATAATTAAAAGCAAAGGGAGGCGAAATTATGAAGATTGCCGTATGTGATGACGAAATAATTTTATATGAAGAATTATATACGCTTTTAAACGAATATTCCACATTAAAAAAAGAGCCGATTTTAACTACATATTTTAAAACCGGATATGACCTTTTATCAAGTACTGAGAAGTTTGACATTATATTTATGGACTATCAGATGGACGATATTGACGGATTGGAAACATCCAAACGTCTGCGATTAAAAAATTCAGACGTTACTATTATTTTCCTCACCGCATTTCCTAAAATCGTTTTTCAGTCCTTTGAGGTAAATACGTTTCGTTTCCTTTTAAAGCCGATAAAAAAAGAAGATCTGTTTAAATCTATCGACGATTATCTTGATTCTGTCAGAACAGATGATTTTCTCATATTGAACACTAACGACGGTTCGTGGAAAGTCAGGTTATCTGAAATTATTTATGTCGAATCAAAAGACAAGCACACTATAATACGAACTGTTGACAATCAACTTGAATGCTGCCGATATATGCAGGAGATTGAAAAGATGCTTTCCAAAGACCGATTTACACGTTCTCACAGGTCATGTATAGTAAGCTTTCTCCACATAAGAAATCACGATAATAAAACTATCTGCTTTGATAATAACGAGCGTGCCACCATAAGCAGGAGATACCTGACCGATTTCAAAAAGGCTTTTCAGGAGTACATAGTAAGGTATAATACAAAGGACTGATACAATGAACAATGTGATCTCAAATATCGCTTTTATCATTTCGGATTTGCTCCTGCTTTTCAACTTGGTTCTGATAAACATATCCGGCATTTTAAAAGAACAAGGAATCAGTCCGTTAAAATTGTTATCTTTGTCCGTTATTCATGGAATTTACACCATGATTTTTAATTTTTATTTTGCCGGGGCATCAAAACTCGTAATGTCGCTGCTGCTTACCGTATATTATCTGCGCTTTGTGGTTTTTCCGTGTATTATAACAAAAAGAACAAGCTTTATATCGTTCTATATGCCTTTACTGCTGATATCACTGGATTCTCTTATTCAAAGCTGTGTTCTATGGATATTCAAGCTCACGACATCGTTTTCAAACGAATTAATGATAAACAAAATATCTTCAATGGCGTTTCAGCTTTTGATTTTGGCAATAATCTGGTTTTTAAGTAAAAAGGGTGTTTTTAAAAATTTAAAATTTGCATTCAGATCCACTTCTAAAGCAGTCGGTATACTGATACTTTTATGCGTTTTTATTATGGAGGGTGTTGTTACGCTTATTTCCTTTGAAACAGACAACGTTTCCGTACAAAAGGGATTTTCAGAATTCTTTCTTCTTATCTTAATGCTGATAATGTTTGCTATTATGCTTCTACTGCTCATAAACAGTATGTCAAAAAAGTATTTTCAAGACACATCTGATCTGCTTTTAAAACAGATAGATACTCAGCTCCGACATTATAAAGCCTTAGACGATATGAAGAAAGAATTTCATTCTTTCAGACACGATTACATTAATCATATGCAATGTGTATCAGCTTTGATCTCATCAAATAAGAACGAGGAAGCTGTTCAGTACATAAATAAATTATCTAATTCCAAAACCATGACAGAAAAACCGTATGAAAGCGGAAATAATATTTTAGACTCAATCCTTACAGAAAAAGCTGAGTTTGCAAAGGAATGCGATACAGAAATATGCTTGGACGGTTTGTTTACGCACGATTTTGATCCCATCGATCTATGCGTTATTTTTTCTAACGCTCTTGACAATGCCATAGAATCCTGCGGTAAGATCGGCGGACATAAAGTAATTGACATAAAACTGAACATACAACAGGGATATCAATTTATTTCAATCAGTAATCCCACAAATGGGGAAAATGACGATCTTAAAACAACCAAAGACGATAAAATACATCATGGGTTTGGTATTAACAATATACGAAATTCTGTTAACAAGCATAACGGAACTTTTGATATAAATAACGGCAATGGTTTGTTTTGTCTTAATATTACTCTTAAATTATGAGATATTTATATATAAAAACAAGGAGTGTTTCACACAATATACTCCTTGTTCTTTTACTACTTATCGTTACCGCATTTATGACGGTTGCCGGATTGCTTTTTATTGTTTCTGCTCTCGCCGTCCAAAGCGCTTTCAGCCATTGTATGACCGCCTTTGGCTTTCATCTTTCTGACTTCTTTGGGATCAAGCTGTGAATCCTTTGACATTTTATCAACTCCAATCTGTAATTAGTATATGCGTCTTTTCAAGTAATATTATCAATACATTCCTCCGGTGACTTATCTTCTCTCAGCCCCTTAAAAACAGGCTGCCGCATACCGCCGCTTTCGGTTTTCATCATATATTTTACTGTACATACAAGTTCGGGAGTTACCCATACAGCATTTTCATTGCCTTTCGGAATTTCAGAAAAAGGACAATCTGTTTTATTTAAAGTCTTTATTCTTCTGAATGGTTCTCCGCCAACTCCCAGAGTAACATGACCCTTGTAAACAAGCTGACCATTACTGTACTGTCCGAGGATAATGCTGTTCATACTGTTTTCTTTCGGAACATAGCCCAAAACTACGAAATCATCGTCCTGCAAATACTTAATTTTGATCCAGTCCTTAGTCCGCTTATCAAAGTAATACTTGCTGTCCTTACGTTTCGCAACGATACCCTCCAATTCCTGCTGTTCGGCAAGGGCATAGAATTGGATACCGTTTTTCTCAATAAACCTCGATACTGCAAATCTGCCGTTTTCCGATATTACCGCTTTCTGTAGAAGTTCTTTTCTTTCAGTCAGCGGCAAGTCCGTTACCTGTCTGTTCTCATAATACAGAATATCAAACGCAGTAAAACATGCAGGATATTTCTTCGCCGCCATATCTATCTTTACGGGATTGCTCATCATACTGCGTTCCTGTATTTCAAAAAAATCCGGTCTGCCGTCCTTAATGACCGCAAGCTCTCCGTCCAGAATACAGCGGACATTCACATTCTTATGAATTTCTGCAAGCTCCGGTACTTTCGGCAGCATTAAGATATTTCGTTTGTTCTTCAGAATCGTTTTGTCTCTGTCAAGGTATGCGATACAGCGTTCGCCGTCAAGCTTTAATTCGTAGATATACTCATCGCTGTCAAAGGGTTGTCCCTCTGTGCCGATCAGCATCGGTCTGATATTTTTTGTTTCCCAGATATCAGTCATTCTTTACGCCTGCCTGGGCAAGACTTTGCTTGAGAGCCTCCATAATGTCAATGACATTGACCTGAACATCGGGAGTGGAGGCAACAATATCCTTGCCTGCGATCTTCTGTTCAATGATTTCACGCAGCTTGAACTGATATTCGTCCTTGTATAAACTCGGCTCAAAATCCTTGACCATTGTGTCGATCAGCGTTTTCGCCATAGTCAGTTCCGCTTCGTTTAATTCGGGATGTGCAGGCTCTTTCGGAGCTTGCTTTACCTCGTCGGCGAAAAACATGGTTTCAATCAGTATACCGTCGTCTGTAGGAATAAGCGTAAGCAATTTTTCCTTTGTACCCATAACGGTTTTGGCGACAGCGACCTTATTCTCATCTTTCATTGCTTTACGAAGTAATTCAAACGCCTTATCTCCTCCGGCTTCGGGAACTGCGTGGTACGTCTTATCATAATAAATAGGGCGAATAGAATTCAAATCAGTAAAATGCAGGATATGAATAGTCTTATCCTTTTCGGACTTCGCCTTTTCAAAATCCTCATCTGTCATAATCACGAACTTATCCTTGTCGTACTCAAAGCCTTTTACGATATCCTTTGATGAGATCTCCTTTCCGCAGGATGCGCAAACCTTTTTGTACTTTACTCTGCTGCCGTCCTCTCTGCAAAGCTGATTGAAGTGTATATCGTTATCCTGCGTTGTCGTATACAAACCGACAGGAATATGGACTAAACCGAATGAAATTGCGCCTCTGTGTGATACTGCCATTGTAAACGCCTCCTTTTTCGTTAGTATATCCGTTCCATAACAAGAAATACTAAAGGACTATCAGTTAATATGATTGCTCATAACTCTGCGACTGATCATCCTTAATCCCAAGCGACTGTTTCTTCCGATGTATCATTCTCCGCAGCCTGCTGTCCACTGTCCGTCTGACCGACCTATACTTCTGCGTATAATCATCTTCAATGCACCTACTGAGATTTGCAAACAAACCAAAGATCGTATTGGCAAGCACAGCATTTTCAAACTGTGCCATATTATTCAGCATATTCTGTGCATACTCATTACCATCATTTGCGGACTTTGTAAGCCACTCTACTGCTTTTGTCTTATCTTTCTCAAGTCCCTCTGCTCCGAAAAGATAAAGCCTGCCGAGCTGATAGCTTGACCAATTGTTTTTATCTGCGGATGTTTCAAAGTAGTCAACAGCTTTTTGAACATCATATTTTTCTTTTTGCAGATAAAGCTTGCCAAGTGCATACTGTGTGAATTCGTTATCCTCAGCTAAAAGCAAGTATTTCTCGGCTTTATCCAAGTCCTGCAATACGATCTCGCCCTTGAAATATATCTTGCCGAGCTTGTAACAGGCACAAGTATCTCCGCTGTCAGCACACTCGGTAAGCATAGCAAGTCCTTTGTCAATGTCCTGATCTAAATGCTCACCTGAAATATATTCAAGTGCAAGGAAACATTTTGAATTGATATTCTCAAGCTTTATTGCTTTTTCAAGCAGCTTTACAGCCTTTTCCTTA